>Ga0209034_10000009_pt1 | contig 90805 bp, 80 predicted proteins | sample MarorgKNORR_S2LV_2_FD_188219 | JGI IMG/M metagenome (GOLD analysis project Ga0209034, IMG submission 188219) | Marine microbial communities from the Southern Atlantic Ocean, analyzing organic carbon cycling - 250m_A/KNORR_S2/LV (SPAdes) (version 2) | ecosystem: Environmental > Aquatic > Marine... | reverse complement strand
GATTGAAAAAACCTTTAAACCATAAGTCATGATAAAAAATACCAGAAGAACATTTTGTAAACAAACAGTTGCGGCGACTACTGGAATATTAGCGAGCACCCTTCCTCTTGATGCTATGTCTAATGTTTACGATAACAAAAAATTAAAATTAGCATTAATAGGATGTGGTGGAAGAGGTTCTGGCGCAGCAGTTCAAGCCCTTACTGCTGATGATAAAGTTGAATTATATGCAATGGCAGATGCATTTAGAGATAGAATTGATTCTAGTTTGAATGGAATTAAAGAACATTTTGATGGATCTAAAAATATTGATGTCAAAGAAAAAAATATGTTTACTGGTTTTGATGCATATAAAAAAGCAATCGACTTGTGTGATGTGGTTATTTTGACAACTCCTCCAGGGTTTAGGCCTCTACATTTTGAATATGCTATTAATAATGATAAGCATGTTTTTATGGAAAAACCCCTTGCTACAGATGCTCCTGGAATTAGAAAGGTTTTAGAGGTTGCTAAGATTGCAAAAGATAAAAAATTAAATGTTGTAGTAGGTCTTCAAAGACATTATCAAGATAAATACATTACTTTATATAATAAAGTTGTAAATGGAGATATTGGAAAAATAGTTTCTGGACAAGTCTACTGGAATGATGGTGGAGTTTGGGTTCAAAAAAGAAAACCCTCACAATCAGAATTAGAGTACCAGATGAGAAATTGGTATTATTTTACCTGGTTATGTGGTGATCATATACTTGAACAACACATTCATAACATAGATGTGGCTAATTGGTTTATTGGTGACTACCCAATTTCTGCTCAGGGTATGGGAGGTAGAGAAGTTAGAAATGGTATTGATCATGGACAAATCTTTGATCATCATTTTGTAGAGTTTACCTACGCAAATGGAGCGGTTATCTCAAGTCAGTGTAGACATCAAACTGGTACAGCTAGTAGGGTAGATGAAGTCTTCCAGGGAAGCAATGGATCAGTTGTAACTGGAAAAGGTGAAATGACAGATTTAAGTGGAAATATTAAATATAAGTACCCTAATAAATGGAATGAAGATCCAAATCCTTATCAAGTAGAACATGATAAATTATTTCAATCCATAAGAAATAATGAGGTCATAAATGATGTAGAATATGGAGCAAAAAGTACAATGACAGCTATAATGGGAAGAATGGCAACTTATACTGGTAAAAAAATTACATGGGATCAAGCTATTAATTCTAAAGAAATGCTTGTTCCAAATAATTTAACTTGGAATTCAACGCCTCCTACATTACCAGATGATAATGGAAAATATTTAGTTGCAATTCCTGGAAAAACTAAATTTATATAGTTTTGAAAAGAAGAAAATTTATAAATAATTTAAGTATTACAAGTGTTGGCATGTTTAGTGCAAACAGTCTTTTTGCACATAATTATAACTTTCAAAAGAATAGATTTAAACTTAAATATGCACCTCATTTAGGAATGTTTGCTAATTCTGCTGGAAAAGATCCTATAGATCAGTTGAGTTTTATGGCAGATCAGGGATTTATGGCTTTTGAGGATAACAGAATGAAAAGTAGGTCTATATCCACTCAAAATCAGATGTCAGCTATAATGGAAAAAAGAAATATTGAAATGGGTGTTTTTGTTGCTCATGATATCTATTGGCAAAAGCCTAATTTGGCAAGTGGAAATTTGGAGTTAAGAAATGAATTTCTTCGACATATAAAAGAATCCATTGAAGTTGCTAAAAGGGTTAATGCTAAGTGGATGACGGTAGTTCCTGGTTTTGTTGATTTAAGAAAAAAGATGTCTTATCAAACTGCTAATGTCATAGAAAGTTTAAAACAGGCATCTGATATTCTTGAACCTCATGGTTTAGTAATGGTTCTAGAACCTTTAAATTTTAGAGATCATCCAGGTCTGTTTTTATCTGAAAGCCCTCAAGCATACCAAATTTGTAAAGCAGTAAACTCACCTTCATGCAAAATACTTTTTGATATATATCATCAACAAATTCAAGAAGGTAACCTAATTCCAAATATTGAAGCTTCATGGAATGAAATTGGATATTTCCAAATTGGAGATAACCCAGGAAGAAATGAGCCTACAACAGGTGAAATTAATTATAAGAATATATTTAAGTATATTCATTCTAAAGGATTTAATGGTATTTTAGGTATGGAGCATGGAAATTCACAACCTAATAAAGAGGGGGAACAAGCAGTTATAGATGCCTATTTAGAAGTAGATTCATTTTAATCAATTATTTATTGCTTTATCCTTTTTTCCAATGAGTATTATCTCTGTTTCTCTACCATTAACATATCTAAAGCCATTTTTTCCGTAGAAACCAGCCTCTTCTAACATTATTCTAATTTCTTTATTCCACTCTTCTATAAAAACTTTAGTATTTAACTCAATTGCATAAACCGTATTATATTGTAGAGGATGATCACCATTAAAAGGAACACCTTGCTGAGCGTCCCACATACCAAATGTTGTACCAGATGAATGTCCAAAAGTTCCTAGTGGATGAGTATATATTTGAGGTTTAAGACCTTCGTTTATAGCACTTTCTAAAGATTCTTTAAGTACTTGATTTCCTGTTTTACCAAATTTAAAATTTCCAGTAAAAATATCTTGAACTCTATTTCCTTCTTTTAATGCTTTAGAAAGAAATGCTGGAGCTTTATTTTCATTTGGTTTAAGCACATATGCAATTTCTTGACAATCTGTATTTAGTGTTAAATACGTTATTCCAAAATCACAATGTACTAAATCACCTGGTTGAATTATATCAAACTTTGATTTTCCATCAAATGCATATAAATCACTATTATCTGACCTTTGAACATCGATTGTTGGATGAAACCATGTTTTTAAACCCAATGCAGATACTTTTTCTCTCATCCACCATACCACATCGTCGGTTGATGTAATTCCTGGTGTTATTACTTTAGTCGAAAAAGCTTCTTTGATGATATTATGAGTTATTTCGACAAGTTGACTAAAAATTGTCATCTCATATTGTGTCCTTGTTTCTATCCATCTGATACCAAGTTTTTCCGCAGAGACTACTTTAGCAGCAGATTTTTTAGAAATATTTTTCATGAATAGTTCATAGTCAGTTTTTACAATTCCATCTGTAATCGCAAAATGTTCTGAATAGTTTAAACCTATTTTATTAGGATTTTTACTTTCTATAAAGTTGGAAAGTGCTTTCCATTGGTCTGGTTCTTTTTCTTTATTCCATATGGAAGGAATATTCTTTCCAAAATTATACCTTGCTATAGCAACTTTTTCAACTTTCTCTGATGATTTATCATAATAAAAAGCGAGAATAGTTCTTCTCCTTGCATTTAACCAAGTAGGAGGGAGCATTGTCTTAATGATAGGATCTTCATTGTATTCTCTAGTAATTAGAATCCACATATCTATTCCCGTTTCTTTCATTAATTTCGGGAGTAAATTATCAAATCTGTCTTTTTGAATATTTTCTATAACAGTTGCCCTTTCTTTTAAGCTAATAATGTTTTGGGATTGAATTTGAATGCTAAATGATAGTAATAAAATTAAATTAATTATCTTCATAATTCTTGATTTAAACTTTAAATAAAAATATACTAATTTTTTTATAGTGTTAGCATTATGAATAAAACAAATAATAGTTATTGGAAGGAAAATTTAAAGTATGTTTTCATTTTACTTACAGTTTGGTTTATTGTTTCTTTTGGTTTTAGTATTCTTTTTAAAGAAAATTTAGATGTTTTTTCTATAGGTGGATTTAAATTAGGATTTTGGTTTGCCCAACAAGGATCCATGTACACATTTGTTATTTTAATTTTTATATATGTACGCTTAATTAATAAGCTAGACAAAAAGTACGGTTTTAATTCAAAAAATTAATTATGGATGTACAAACTTGGACTTACATCATTGTTGGTATAACATTTTTAATTTATATATCAATTGCAATATGGTCTAGAGCTTCTTCTACATCTGAATTTTATATAGCGGGAAAAGGTGTTTCTCCTTTAGCAAATGGAATGGCAACTGCAGCTGATTGGATGTCTGCTGCATCTTTTATTTCCATGGCTGGGATTATTGCTTTTTCAGGATACGATGGATCAGTATATTTAATGGGTTGGACGGGAGGATATGTATTATTAGCATTATTACTAGCTCCTTATTTAAGGAAATTTGGAAAATTTACAGTTCCAGATTTTATAGGCGATAGATATTATTCAAAAACCGCTAGAAAAGTAGCTGTTTATTGTGCTCTTATTGTATCCTTTACTTATGTAGCGGGTCAAATGAGAGGTGTTGGTATTGTTTTTTCAAGATTTTTAGAAGTACCTATAAATACTGGTGTTATTATAGGGATGGTCATTGTTTTATTTTATGCTGTTTTGGGTGGAATGAAAGGTATTACATATACACAAGTAGCACAGTATTGTATTTTGATTTTTGCTTTTATGCTTCCTGCCATATTTATTTCATTTCAGATGACAGGAAATTTAATTCCACAGATAGGAATGGGATCTACTCTTAATGATAATTCTGGAGTTTACTTGTTAGATAAACTTGATCTATTATCTAAAGATTTAGGTTTTAATGAGTATACAAATGGATCAAAATCAGTTACGGATATCTTTTTTATTACACTTGCTTTGATGGTGGGTACGGCTGGCCTTCCCCATGTAATAGTAAGATTTTTTACAGTTAAAAGAGTGAAAGACGCAAGAAAATCAGTTGGTTTGGCACTATTATTTATTACAATTTTATATACAACTGCTCCTGCAGTTGCTGTATTTTCAAAGTTAAATTTGATTCAAACTGTTAGTAATAAAGAATATATTGCTATGCCTGAATGGTTTAAGAATTGGGAAAAAACAGGTCTTATTTCTTATGACGACAAAAATAATGATGGTATTATCAATTATATGAGCTCATCAGATAATGAACTTATTATTGATAATGATATTATGGTTCTTGCAAATCCAGAAATTGCAAATTTACCTCCATGGATTATTGCATTGGTAGCTGCTGGTGGACTTGCTGCGGCCTTATCTACAGCAGCTGGATTATTATTAGTTATTTCAACTTCAATATCACGTGATTTAGTAAAAAAAACTTACTATCCAGATATTAGTGAATCTGAAGAGTTATGGATAGCAAGAATTTCTGCAATTTTTGCTGTTTTAATTGCAGGTTATTTTGGTATTAATCCTCCTGGATTTGTAGCGGCTGTTGTAGCTCTTGCATTTGGACTTGCAGCTTCATCTTTATTCCCTGCTATTATATTAGGTATTTTTTCAAAAAGAATAAATAGAGAAGGTGCTATTTCTGGAATGGCTGTCGGGATTTCTTTAATGTTATATTATATGATGAAGTTTAAATTAGGGTGGTTAGGTGAAATACCACCTAAATCTGAGTGGTGGTTTGGTATATCTCCTGAAGGTTTTGGATCAATTGCTATGATGTGTAATTTTTTAGTTTCGATTATAGTTTCAAGATTTACTAATCCACCTCCAAAAGAAGTAATGGAGATGGTAGATAGAATTAGAACACCTCAAGACAATTTAAACTAAGTCTATATATTTTCTCATTTTTTTTATTACAGAAGCATCCATTCTACAACATCCACCAATTATATCTGGAGAAAGTTTAATCCATTCTTTTATCATTTTTTTATTAAATAATTTTTTGCCATTCCAAGTTTTTGTTTTGTGATCAAACTTTTCTCCTGAATTTGGATATACTAAAATATTTTTTGTCGATTCTTTTTTTAGTAGTTTAATTACATCACTTATTAAATGTGGTTGAACACAATTGATTCCAATAGTAGAAACATTATCAGTTGAAGAGAATATTTTGCATGCTTTTTTTAAAGAGGACCCATCCCTTAACTCTAATTTATCATTACAGGTAAATGATATCCATATTTCCTTATTTATTTTATTTATGATTTTTGATAATATTTTAGCTTCTCTTAAATTTGGAATGGTTTCATAGAGAATAATATCTACATTTAATTTATTTATTATATCTATATTTTCAGAATGAAATTGTAATATGTTGTTATCTGAAAATTTATAATTTCCATTATATTCTGAACCATCGGCTAGGTAGGCTGCGAATGGACCAAAACTTCCTATAATCGAAATTTTATTTTTTGAATTTGTTTCATCTATAGCTTTTTTTACTAATTCTACAGATTTTTTGAAAATTTTTTCAATTTTTGAAATATTGTAACCATAATCTAAAAGACCTCTTACACTTGCCTGATATGTAGATGTACTTATAAAGTCAGTACCACTATTGATATAATCTTTATGAATTTTTAATATTTCTTCAGGATTATTTATAAGTGCATGTGCTGTCCATAATTTAGTATTTAAATTATATCCTTTTTTTTCAAGGGGATAGGATAGACTTCCATCTAATAATTTTATAATTTTTTTCATCTATTATCAATTAGGTATTTAGTTTCTAATTGAAATTCATCAATTTTGACAATATGGTATTTTTCATAATTAGGGTGAAGTATTAAAAGATTCATACTAGAAATTTTTTTTTCATAATACTTTTCAAGTATGTATTTATAGATATTTTGTTGCAAAGAGTATTTTATATAATCAGAAGAACTTAAATGGCTTAATCCTTTTAGACCATTTTCATATGGATTTTCTTTTTCCACAGATCCATTTGAGTTGATAATATTTTTACTTCTTTTCCAGTCAAAAATAAATAAACTACCATCAGGTTTTTTATATACCATATCTATAGTTCCGGCAATTAGTTTTTTTTCATCAAAGATTTTCCATTCAGTTCGAAATGGCTGATAATTATTTATTATATATTTATGATGAAAGTCTAAAAATTTTTCAAATTCTCTTGAATTTTTATGATTTGTATGATTATAAAAATTTTCTATTTGTAAGTGAAGGTTGGTCCCGGCATTTCTTGCTTTATTACCTAAATTTTCCCATTTCATCAATATTTCATCTTTTGGAATTCCTAATTTATGACTTTGTTTTTCTGCCCAAAAATTTTTATCAAATTCAGGAAAAAATTTACTCACTAATTGTGTTACAGAAATATAATTTTTATTCTTATCAACGGAATAAATATGATTTTTTGAATCAAATTTGATTCTTAAATCTCGTTTGTGATTATTTAGTTTTTCAAGTTTCTTTAGTGACATTAATAATATATTTCAAATATATCATTTGGTAAATTACCAAATGATGCATCGCTTAAATTAGATGTTATTACTACTATGACGTTATAGTCAATTGCTATGAATGCATATGTTGTTCCTCCTACTGAACCACCTGTATGGCCATAAAGTACTTCGTTATTATTTCCATATCTTTTTCTCCATCCAATACCATAATTAGTTGTACCAGCACTAGCAATTGTTTGAGGATTCATAAGAATATTTAAACTTTCATCAGTTAAGTAGCCGGATTTTGAATGACTATGTAAAAAATTAACAATATCTTCTGTAGTAGAAATAAATCCTCCTCCTGCCCATTTCCAGCTATTATTTACTTCGGGTTCAATTTTAATATTTCCATAATTATCTTTTTTGTAGTAAGTAACTTTATTTTTTATACTGAGATCTCTAGTTTCAGCATATGTGTTTTTCATTCCCAGAGGTTCAAAAACATTTTTATACATATATTCTAAAAATGGAGTTTCAGATCCTTTTTCTATTGCAGCACTAACTAAAGTCCATGCATGAGTAGAATAATAATATTTTGTTCCAGGCTCATGTAATAGAGGATCATCTTTAAAAATATCTAGAGCATCAATAACATTTTCATAATTTTTATTTATATAAAATTCATTTCCTTTATAATGTCTAATTCCTGATAAATGTCCTCCCATTTGTCTTAGATTAAAATTCCAATTTTTTTCGGGAAATTCGGGAACATAAGTATGTATACTTTCATCTAAATTTAATTTGTTATCTTCAACAAGTTTCATTAAAGCACTAGCCGTTAATGTTTTTGAGAAGCTTCCTATTCGAAATTTTGTTGATGAAGGAATAATTTGAGTTTTATTTTCGATATCAGCATACCCGAATCCTTTTGAATATACTATTTCACCATTTTTCATCACAGAAACAGATAATCCAGGTAAATTATTAGAATCAATAATGTCAATTATCAGACTATTTACTTTCTTTTCATTTGGATCAATACTTTCTATGGTACATCCGAATGCTATGAGTGTAATGAAAATGAATGTATATTTTTTCATAAAAAAGGTAAATAGTTTTTATTTATATTAATTATAATCACAATAATTAAGACAACCTTAATAATCGTAAATTTTTTCATGAAAGAATTATATCTATATTTATCTTTTTAATATTAACTGGTAATTTTGATATTAAATAACTTTAACTAAATCATATTTTAATTATGGATGACACAATGACATTGATATTTACTGGTGTTGGAGGACTTTTGGCTCTTTTATCTGCTTATGGTGCATTTAAAATGGATAGAAAATTATTTTTAAGTGGTGTTTGTTATTTCAGTTTATTACCTATTATAGGTGAGACAATGAGATATATGGATCCTGCTACTTCATCACCATATACTTTAACATTAATCTGTACGTTTATAGCTCAATTTTTATTAACCCGACCAGATAACAATAATTATGGAATGGATAATACAGCAGCTGTCGCACTTGCAACTAAAATTGGCCTTGCTATATTGGCAATCAATTTAGGATCTGCTTATGTTATATTATGTTTGGATTTTGGTGTAGCACAACAGTTTGGATATTATCATCTTGTAATTTCACTTTCTATGCTTTATTTGATGTATAGAAGATTTACTGGTGAGGGTATTTCGTGGAAATAAATAAACTATTTATTATCTTAAGGCCTAAACATATTTTAGGCCTTTTTAATTTTATTAACCCATGAAAAATTTTATACTATTATTATTTATCAGCTCATATTTTTGTGCTTTTTCTCAAACTAGATCCATCGAACCTGAAAGGAGTGTTACTACTAGTCATTATGTCACTGTAAAGGGAAATAAAATTCCGTATACTGCAACTGCAGGAACACTGCCTGTATGGAGTGATGAAGATAAGGCTGTAGCTACCTTATTTTATACCTATTATAAAAGATCAGATATTAAAAGTGTTGAAAAAAGACCAATATTTTTTTCTTTTAATGGAGGTCCAGGAGCTGCATCAATATGGATGCATATGGGGTATACGAGTCCAAGAATTTTAAATATAGATGATGAAGGAAATCCAGTTCAACCGTATGGATTTAAAGAAAATCCTCATTCAATAATTGATGTTGCTGATATTGTATACATTAATCCTGTTAATGTTGGTTTATCAAGAATATTGGATAAGGATTATGATAGAGCTAATTTTTTTGGAGTTAATTCAGATATTAAATACTTAGCTAAATGGATAAATGATTTTGTTAATAAATATAAGTTATGGGTTTCTCCAAAATATCTTATTGGGGAAAGTTATGGAACTCCTCGTTGCTCGGGTCTATCCTTAGAATTACAGAGGGTACAAACAATGTATATAAATGGTGTTGTACTTGTTTCGCCTACTGGATTAGGTATTGATAGAGACGGACCTGTTTCTGCTGCATTAACACTTCCATATTATGCTGCTACAGCTTGGTACCACAAAGTTTTAGATGATGATCTTTTATCTCAAGATTTAGATGATATATTACCTGAAATAGAAAAGTATACAATCGAAAAGTTTATACCAGCAATAGCAAAGGGTAGTTCTCTAAGTGATTCTGAAAAAAAAGATGTAGCTGTAATTGCATCTAGATATTCTGGTTTGTCTGTTAAAGATTATTTAGACTATAATTTAGATGTTCCTACCTCATATTTTTGGAAAAAATTATTATATGAAGATGGTTTAACAATTGGTAGATTAGATTCTAGATATAAAGGAATAGATAAGACTGATGCTGGTATAAGATATGATCATGATCCTGCTATGGCAGCTTGGGATCATGCTTTTACTCCCGCAATGAATCATTATTTAAAAGAAGAATTAAAATTTGAAACTAATATGAAATACAATGTGTGGGGCAATGTGAGACCATGGGATAGATCTAATAATACTACGGGTGAAGATTTAAGACATGCAATGGCAAAAAATCCTTATATGCATGTTTTTATTCAGTCTGGTTACTATGATGGAGCTACAGATTATTTCAATGCTAAATATACAATGTGGAATGTTGATCCCAGTGGTAAAATGAAAGATAGATTATCTTTTAAAGGATATAGAAGTGGTCATATGATGTATCTTAGAAAAGAAGATTTGAAGAATTCAAATGATGATATAAGAGAATTTATTAGTAAAACAACTCCAAAAGGTTCAGCTAAATATTAAATCAATATGAAAAAAAATATGTTAAGAATTCCTCTTGTTTTAATAAGTCTTGCATTAATTATTTCTGGAATTAGATGGATGATATCTGATGAACCTTGGATGTTAGATCAGGTTGCAAATGAGGAAAGATTAAACATGACATTTACGGAACTTTTGTCTGTAGATGAGAATTTTACACTATCTGGTTATTTAACTCAGATATATCGATTTTTGGGTTTATATGTTGTAGGAATAGGTATGTTTTTACTTGCTTTTTCTTCAGAAAAAACATTAAAAATTTCATTTGTAAGGACACGGATATATTGCGTTTTAGGAAGCTTATTGATAGTTAATTTAATCGTTGCATATAATTGGATTCCGAGCTCTCACTTTATATATGTGATGTGGGCTGCTTTGTTTTTATTCATTATTAGTTTGTATGCTCATATAAATATTTCATGGAATGAAACAGATTAGTCTATCATTATTTTTTTTCTTTTTTGTCTTAACTATACAATCACAGAATTTTACTTTAGATCAGATTAAGTCGTACCCTTTTCCAAATGAATTGACTGGTTCGTTGCAGTCATCACGAATAGCTTGGGCATTTGATGAGGAGGGATTAAGAAATATCTATGTTGCCGAAGGTCCTAAATATGTTTCTAGAAAATTGACTGGGTATATGGAAGATACAGGACAGGAGTTATCAAGTGTTTCAATTTCTGCAGATGGTAATTGGGTCATTTATATAAGAGGTGGCGATTTTGGATCTAATTGGGATGATGAATTACCAGTAAATCCCACATTTGAACCTTTTCCACCTAAAGTACAAATTTGGTCTGTACCTTTTAATGGAGGAGATCCAATACTTATAGATGAAGGTACAGGTCCTGTTATTTCTCCAAATAGTGATAAAATTGCTTTTATCAAATCAGGTCAAATATGGGTTTCTCCTATTGATGGAGAGGGTGAACCAACAAAACTTTTTCATTCTAGAGGGACAAATGGTTCACAGGTTTGGTCACCTGATGGAACAAAAATTGCTTTTAGATCAAATAGGGGAGATAGATCATTTATTGGAATTTATGAGAATGAAAACGTTCCTTTAAAATGGTTAGATCCTTCGTATGATAAGGACTCTTCTCCACGATGGTCACTAGATGGAAATGAAATCGTTTTTATTAGACAACCAGGTGCAGCAGGTAAACCTAATTCGATATTAGGAGGTAGACATATTCCTTGGAAAATTGTAAAGGGAGATATAATTTCATTAGAATCTAAAGTATTATGGGAACCACCTAAAACGCTGAGAGGATCAATTCCAAGAACTCATGGAGGAACAAATTTGCATTGGGCTTCGAATAGAATAGTTTTCTTGTCCTATCATGATGGATGGCCTCATTTATATTCAATTCCTGAAGATGGGGGAGAAGAACTTTTACTTACTCCAGGTGAATTTATGTGTGAATACATAAAATTATCTCCTAATAAAAAATTTATAGTTTTCACTGCTAATACGGGTAAGGACAAATATGATATTGATAGAAGACATATTGTAAAAGTATCAGTTGACAAACCTGATTTGGAAGTTTTAGATGAGGGGAATGGATTAGAATGGACTCCTTTAATTACAGGTGATAATTCTACAGTTGCCTATATTAGTGCTACTTCTTCTAGACCGCCTCTTCCAACAATAATGAATTTAGAGGATGGTAATATTAATGTTCTTGCTGAAGAAAGAATTCCAAATGATTTTCCTTTAGATAAAATGGTTATCCCAAAGCAAGTTAAATTTAAATCTATTGATGGAGTATCAATTCACGCAACTAAATTTGAAAAAGAAGATGGTAATAATAATAAGCCAGCAATCATATATATTCATGGTGGTCCACCTAGACAAATGCTTTTAGGATGGCATTATTCGTCTTATTATTCAAACGCATATGCTTTAAATCAATACCTTGCGGATCAAGGTTTTGTAGTTATATCTGTTAATTATAGGTTAGGTATAGGTTATGGATATGAGTTTCATAATCCTGTAGATGGTGGAACAAGAGGTGCATCAGAATATAAAGATATTAAAGCTGCAGGGTTATGGTTGAGGAAACAATCTAATGTTGATGCTGATAGAATATATGTTTATGGGGGAAGTTATGGGGGATATTTAACAGCTATGGCACTGGGAAGAAATTCTGATATTTTTGCTGGGGGTGTTGATATTCATGGTGTTCATGATAGGACAAGATATAGTTATCTAAATAATCATTATTATGAAAAAGCTGCTGATTATGATTTGGGTAGAAGGACTGCTTGGAAATCTTCACCTGTATCAAATGTGAATACTTGGAAATCTCCTGTTTTAATTATTCATGCAGATGATGATAGGAATGTAGATTTTAGACAGAGTACAGATCTTGTGCAAAGATTAAGAAAAAAAGATGTCTACATGGAAACAATTGTTATAGTTGATGATACTCATCATTTTATGATGTTCAAAAATCAGATGAAAGTAAACAAATCTACTGCTGACTTTTTAATTAGACTTTCTAAAGGTTTAATTAATTAATTTTATTGGATCATCTCTAACAGTTATTATATCTGAAAATACTTCTTGATTCTCTAGGGTTATGGTGATTTTATATTTGCCTGGAGATATATTAAAATTGTTGTAAATTTTATCACCGAATATTTTTTCTCCTCCAGCATACATCCCGTACTTATCTAAAAGATCTTTTCTTAGTAAATTTATTTCTCTGAAAGAGTTTTTGTTATTAAAATCAAATTTTTCAAGATTTTTTTTATCAGTTGCAATGTTTTGTAGAAGTTGTACTAAATCTATAAATTTTAATTTATAGTTATTAAACTCATTTTCATTTCTTTCAAGAGTAAAAGGCCAAATAAATCTATTAATTCCTTTAATCATATTTATTTCTTTAGAATAAAAATTTGTCTCAGCCAAATTACTTATAGATATTTCACCTTTTTGGTTTGAATTGCTAAAAAAATTAATAATTGCACCATATGGTGGGTTTTTACCTCTAAATTCAAAATAAGGTTGTTTTCTTCCAGTATTTATTCTAATCCATTGGGTAGATTGTCTTGTATCAAACAATTTATTTTTATTATCTGCAGTTAAGTTTCTAAGCGGGCTTATATCATCTAGAATCCATATGCTTCTTCCATGTGTTCCTGCAATTAAGTCACCATCTCTTGGGTGAATTATTAAGTCATGTATAGCTACAGTTGGAAGTTGGGAACCTAATTTTTCCCATGATAATCCTTTATCGTAAGAAAAATATACTGATTCTTCGGTACCTACAAAAAGTAAGTTTGGATTTATTGGATCTTCTTTAATCACATAAACTGAGTAATCTTTTGGGAGATTTGAAGTTATATTGTTCCATGTTTCTCCATAGTTTTCAGTAACATAAACATAGGGGCTATTATCATCAAATCTATGATTATCAAATGTAACATATGCTCTTCCTTTTGCATGTTTAGATGCTTCGATTCTACTAACCCATATTTTTTTAGGTATTTTTTTGATATTAAGTTTTACGTTTTTCCAATTTTCTCCATTATTTTTAGTTAACTGAACATTTCCATCATCTGTTCCAGCCCATATTATTGTAGTATCAATAGGAGTATCACTTATTGTAATAATTGTAAAATGATTTTCTCCTCCAGTATTGCTGTTAGTTAGACCTCCACCATTAGAAGTATTTCTTAATTTTTTGTCATTAGTAGTTAAGTCAGGACTTATGATATTCCATGTATCGCCTCTATCATATGATTGAAAAAGATAATTTGAACCAAAAAGTACTTTTTTAGAATTATGAGAAGATATAATAAATGGACTACTCCAGTTAAATCTAAATTGTGGAGGAAGTAGAGTGCGATCAGGTCTTTCACGAAAAAACCAATGCTCACCAGGATCTATAGTATATCTATTTCTTGTTTCATCATAGTCATAATCAACAAATTCATTAAAATTTTTTATTGTCTCAGGAGTAGGTGTTATAAAAGTATATTCTCTAGTTTCAATATTTTGTCTAGCAACAAATCCAACATGGTTAACGGTATATACAGTTTTCCAGTTATTTGGATCAATTTGAGTATGAAAACCATCGCCCTCAGCAATCCATGTACTATGCATATTTAGTATTCCTCTATATTCTCTGCTATTACTCGGTGTCATCCATAATCCATTATCTTGAAGTCCTCCTCCAACATAATATGGATCTCTCATATCAACTCCTATAGCATAATATTGTCCAATAGCCATATTATTATGTGAAAGCCATGTATTTCCTCCATCAATAGATAGTCGTGAACCTTGGTCAGTAGCTAAGTACATAATTTTATTATCATAAGGAGCAATCCACATGTCATGATCGTCACCTCCATCTGTTCTCCATCTTCTAGATGAAAATGTTTTTCCTCCATCATTTGAAATCATAAAACCTCTAGAGACGACATAAATGTTATCAGGATCTATTGGATCAATTTCTATTTGACCATGGTAAAAAGGTCTTACTGCATGTTTAAGTAAAAAATTCCATGATTCACCTTTATCATATGAAATATAAACTCCAGTACCAGGTTCATTTTCTGGTAAATTTTCATCTGCCTCATATGCCATAACCATAATATCTGGGTTATTTAAGTGAATAGATATGTCAATCATTCCACTACTACCTTTTGCAAGACCTTTGGTTATTTTTTTCCAAGATTTTCCTCCATCAATTGATTTGTATAACCCACCATTTTCTCCTCCACTAATAAAACTTGCTGGTTGTCTCAGTCTATGATAAAAACCAGCAAACATTATATTTGGATTCTTTGGATGAATTACTATTTCAGTACATCCAGTTTTATTGTCTGATGGTAATCCTCCACTTACTTTTTCCCAAGATTTTCCTCCATTTATAGTTTTAAAAAGACCTCTTTCACCAGTGTAACCCCATAAATGACCTACCGCTGCTGCAAATACAACATCAGAATTATTAGGGTGAATTTCTATTTCTGCAATTTGGTGTGTAGATTCTAATCCCATATTTATAAAAGATTGTCCTCCATCAATAGATTTATAAATTCCATCGCCGTATGCGCTTGAATTTCTATTAGCAGATTCTCCAGTTCCTACCCATATAACATCTAAATTATTTTGATCAAATTTTATAGAACCTATTGAACCAGCTCCGTATTTATCAAATATACTTTCCCAAGTTGTACCAGCATTTTCTGATTTAAATACTCCTCCGGATGCGGATGCTATAAGAACTTTTCTATAGTCAGAATTACTTGCATCTATCGCAGCAATTCTACCCATCATATTTGCAGGTCCTATGTTTCTCCATTTTAAATTATTTGTTATTTGATCAGTTGTCTGACCTTTAATGTTTGTTGAAAACAGAAAAAACAGAAAAAATATATTTTTTAAAAATTTCATCTATTTATGATTCATATGACCATTTTCCTCCAACCATAGTTCTTTGAATAGGAATATCAATAATGGTCATTGGATCTACTATTGTAGGATTTTTATCTAAAATTACTAAATCAGCTAATTTTCCAACCTCTAAGGATCCTTTAATATTTTCTTCAAAAGATGCATAAGCACCATTAATTGTTCCAACTTTAATAGCTTCTTCAACAGAAATTTTTTGACTGGGACCCCAAATTTCCCCATTATAATCAGTTCTTGTTACACTAGATTGAATTGCCATCATTGGTTCAAATGGACCAGGTGGATAGTCAGAAGTTTGTGTGACATTGATTCCTGCATCTAGAAAACTTTTTACAGCAAACATATTTTCTAATCTATCTTTTCCGTATTCTTTCATTTTTTCTCCATGCCAATAAACATAAGTTGAGAATGGTGTAGGAATAGCATTTAGTGCTTTAATTCTTTTTATTAATTTATCGTTTATAACAGTACAGTGCTCGAGTCTAAATCTAGGATCTTTTTTATAATTTTCTTTTTGTAATCTTTCATATACATTCAGGGCTATATCAATTCCAATATCTCCATTTGCATGAATTCCAATTTGCCAATCTTCTTTGTGTGCTTTTATAGCTTGTTTATAAAGTTGTTCTTCGGTATTCACTATAATACCATAATCATTAGGTCTACCTATGTATGGTTCAGATAATCTAGCTGTTCTCTCTGAAATAGATCCATCACAGGCAAGTTTTAATGCACCAACTTTTACCCATTTATCACCATAACCAGTTTTTTTCCCAGATTGATTAATTTCATCAAAAGCATATCCTCTTATCATACAGTAAATTCTAGTTCTTAATTCTCCATTATCATGTGCATCCTTGTAACTCTGTAAAGATCTAGAACCAGTTCCAGCATCTGTTACTGAAGTTATTCCAGTTTTTGACATCATTTCAGAAATAACTTTTGCTCCTTCTTGATAGTCAGCTCTTGTAAATTCATTAGGTATAAGATTTTCAACAGCGTATGTAGCCCTTTCAAGCAATCTTCCTGTTAATTCTCCTGATATTGGATCTTTTTCAATATGTCCACCATCAGGGTTAGAGGTATTTTTATCTATTTTAGCAAGAGATAAAGCAAGTGAATTTACATATCCTGTATGACCTCCTCGGTGACTTATATATACGGGATGATTAGGAGATACTTTATCCAAATCTTTATTATTTATAAATCTTTTTTCTTTTGTTTTAGTGTCATCATATTTAAATCCTGAAACCCATTCACCTGTAGGTGTAATTTTTGTTCTTTCATAAATTGCACTTTTTATTTCTTCTATTGATCTTAAATCACAGTCTACATTTCTAAGGTGTGATCTTCCGGATGATGCGGGATGGGAATGTGAATCGATAAAACCTGGAGTAATTGTTTTTCCTTCAATATTAATTTTTTTTGTAAAGCCTGAAGCAAGTCTAAGAATGGAATCATTGTTACCAATAGCTACAATCTTATCATTTATTATAGCTATAGCTTCAGCTTTTGGTTGTTTTGAATTTACTGTAATAATGTTTGCATTGTATAATATAATATCGGGATTTTCTCTATAGAAAGGGATTATTGCTAATGGTCCTACTGAAGCTAGAAACTGTCTTCTACTAAGATTTTTCATTATTGAGGTATGTTTTTTTAAATATAATATTTATTTGTTGATTTTATTGAATTCGTTTTCTAATTCCTTATCTGGATACATTTTTGATACCAAATACCCTGTAAGTATTCCTAATAATAATGCTGGTGCGAGTTCAGCTATTTTATCAAAGTATATTCCTATCCAGCTTATTGTAGGCATAATGAATTTAAAAAAAAGGACACCTAAAAATCCTACTATCATTGAAGCGATAGCCCCTTTTTCAGTAAATCCTTTCCAAAATAACGAAAGAATTATTGTTGGACAAAAACTTGCTGCTATACCATGAAAACCAACAAGAACAAACCAGAATATAGTTCTTTCAGGTGTTGAAATTGCTACTAATATTGCTACTAATAAAGCAATTGAAGCCATCAAAAATGTTGTAAATCTTGAGATACCTGTTAAATTTTTTATATGAATTTTTGGATTGATTATTTTTTGATATATATCTCTAACAATTGCACTTGAAGCTAACACCAATAGTGAATCTACTGTTGACATAATTGCTGCTAGTACCACTGCCATGTAAACTCCAACAAATGCTAGTGGTAATAAATGTTCTACCATAAGTATTAAGGAATTTTGTCCATTATTTCCTAATATACTATTCACGTCTGATCCCATATCTGTAAAAAAATATCGAGCCATAATCCCTATCATTACAGCAGCTGAATCAGTTATAAGAGTAAAAAATATTGCTACCCATTTACCTTTTTCTATTTCTTGCTCACTTTTTATAGACATGAAGCGAACAAATATTTGTGGAGATCCTAAGAAGGCTAACCCAATACATAAATATCCAATGATTGTAGCTATGTTAATAGAATTAAATCCACCAGGTCCCCAGATAGAAATTAATCCTGGGTCTATGTTTGCAATACTTTGCCAAAATGGAATTTCATTATTTAAGAAAAAATATCCTATAAGTGGTAAGAAACAAAGAGCTAAAAACATTAAAGAACCTTGTATTAGATCAGACCACGCTACTGCTATAAATCCGCCAAATATTACATAAAAAAGAACAATGGTGTACCCTGCTACTGCTCCTAGAAAATAATTCCAATTTAGGAATGCTTCAAAAGCTGAACCAGTGGCATCTATTTGAGCACTAACATATATTATTATAAAAAATGATAAAAAAATAGAGGATAATATTCTTAGGTAGTTTGATTTAGAGTTAAAACGACTGACTAAATAGTCTGGAATAGTGATAGATTGAAACTGATCAGTAATTCTTTTGAATTTTTTTGCCATAAATATCCATGCAATGGATACTCCTAATACTTCTCCTAATACAACCCAAAAGGCACTTATTCCTGCTATAGCACCTAAACCTGTTAATCCTAATAATAACCAAGCAGATTCACCAGTTGCTCTTGTAGAAAAGGCAACTACCCAATAGCCTAGTTTTTTACCTCCAACATAATAATCTTTTATGTCTTTGATTTTTTTTGACGACCACCAGCCTATGTAAAATAAAATCCCAAAATAGATTAATAATATTAAGAGCTTTATTTCCATATTATGATTAATAACAGAATTCATCAGCAATGGATATTGCTTGGGAAATAATTTCTATTCCTTCTTCTATTTCTTCTTTTTTTGCTATTAAAGGGGGAGCAACAAATATGAAATTCCATTTGGAATAAGTAAACATTCCAAGTTCTCTTAATTTTGCTGTTACCTTATTCATTATTTTCATTTCTGATGGATCAGCATTAAAAGGAGCCATTGGCTCTTTTGTTTTTCTGTTTTTTACAAGTTCCAAACATCCTAACATTCCAGTATTCCTCCAGTCTCCTATTGATGGATGTTTTTCAATAAGCTTACCCATTAATTCATCAGTATATTTTCCAATTTTTACTGTATTTTCAATTAAGTTTTCTTTTTCATAAATGTCAATTACTGCTAATGCTGCAGCACAAGCAACTGAATGAGAAGAGTAGGTGAGACCAAGAGGAAGAGCTTTATGGTTAAAAGTATTTACTATTTCATCTGAAACAATAATTCCACCCAAAGGAATATATCCTGAAGTAATTCCTTTTGCTATACTTATAATGTCTGGCTTAATATTATGATGTTCATATCCAAACCATTTCCCAGTTCGACAAAATCCACTCATTACTTCATCTATTATTAAAAGAATGTCATATTTTTTACATAGTGTATCAACTTTTTTTAAATATAATGGAGGATATTTAATACATCCAGATGAACCTGACTCTCCCTCCATTAGAATAGCAGCAATATTTTTTGGTCCTTCATATAGAATGGTTTTTTCTAAATTATTTATTGCCCTTTCTCCACATTCCTCGGGACTTGATGAATACCATGGACATCTGTAGTAATAGGGATTTTCAACATGAATACAATTTGGAACTTGTTGACTATCAACTTCATTTTTTCTTGGATCACCTCCTGCAGTTATTGCACCAATTGTAGCTCCATGATAAGACCTGTAATGTGTTATTATTTTATGTTTATTAGAATATAATCTTGCAAGAATAATAGCATTTTCATTTGATTCAGCACCGCCTAAAGTAAAAAAAGTTTTATTTAAATTATTTGGTGTAATTTCAGCTAATTTTTTTCCAAGACGTCCTCTTGAGTCAGTAGTAAATGGTGGACAAACGTAACTTAAATTTTCCATCTGTCTTCTTACTGCTTCAGTAACTTCTTCTCTCCCATGACCAACATTTACATTCATTAGTTGAGATGAAAAGTCTATGTATTTTTTTCCTTTTTCATCATATAGATATACACCTTTAGCTTTTTCAACATGTATTGGATCCAAACCTTTCTGGTTTGACCATGCGAAAATTGTATGATCAATGCTTAATTGTTTTGAATTTGTATACATTTAATTTTGTTAATAGTTGTTAACTCAATATAATTATTTTATACTATTAAATTTAATGGCATGAAACAATTTGAAAAAAATTCAATATAAATTTCTAGCTATTTTAAAAATATTCATTAGATGAAAGATATAAGATTAGGAATTGTTGGTTTGGGTAGATTAGGTTCTATTCATGCTGACAATATCTTGAATAAGATGAAAGGAGGAAAATTAATCGCAGCTTGTAGTTTAAATAATACTGAACTAATTCAAATTAAAAATAGAATCAATCGGATTAAATGTTACAATGATTTTAATCAAATGATAAACACATGTAAGTTAGATGGTGTAATAATAGTTTCTTCTTCGGATCAGCATTGTAAACATTCAATGATAGCATTGAATAAAGGTCTACATGTTTTTTGTGAAAAGCCATTGGGAACAAATCTAAATGAATGTTTAAAAATTAAAAAGTTGGTAAATTCTCAGAAAGATTTAATTTTTATGTTAGGATTTATGAGAAGATATGATCCTTCATATATTTATCTTAAAAAGAAAGTGGATGAAGGAATAATCGGAACGCCTATACTTTTTAGGGGTTACTCTGTTGATCCAGAATCTCTAATTTCAAATGCAATAAAATATTCTAAAAATAGTGGAGGTCAATTTCTAGATATGGCTATTCATGATATTGACTTATCTAGATGGATACTAAAAAGTGAACCAAAAACAATTTATTCACTAGGAGGGTGTTTTGCTCATCCTGAATTTTATAAATATAATGATGGTGATAATGTTGCTTCGTTAATGCAGTTTAATAATGGATGTATGGCTTTCTTTCTTGCTGGAAGAACAGCTTCTCATGGTTACAATGTGGAAACAGAAATAATAGGTACTAAAGCTACCATCAAAATTTCATCCGCACCACAAAAAAGTACTGTACAAATTCTTGACAATAAAGAAATTAGTAAAGAATGTTTTCAATCATTTCAAGAAAGATTTAAACAAGCTTTTATAAATGAAATTCAGGAATTTATTGATTGCATTATTCAGTCGAGGAAACCTGAAGTTAGAGTTGAGGATGGATTAAATGCAACTTTAATTGCTCAAAAAGCCACAGAATCTTTTAGAAAAAATAAATTGATACGTTTTTCAAAATATTATTAACTGAGTAAAATATATATCATTATTGTAAAAGAGGCAATTATGACAGATAGGATTTTGGCATATTTCCATTCCTTTAATTCTATGAAATTTTGATTTTTCATTTCTCCCTTTTTTTTATTTGGAAAAATATTAGAAATAATAAACATGGTAATCATATTTAGGATAAATTCAATTCCCCAAACATGTATAAAATGAATATCTAATTTAAAAATAAAAGTTACACTTATATAAAAAAATAATCCCACAAATAAAGAAGATTTTGCGGCAATAGAAGATATGTTTTTTGTAAAAAAACCTGCGATCATTATCGATGCTATAGGAATAAAAAATATTCCATTTAATTTTTGTAGTAATTGATAAAGACCTTCTGGTGCATTAGCTACCATGGGAGCAACAACAATTGCAAAAATGGCTAATATTATAGTAGTTAATTTTCCTACTTTTACTATTGTATTTTCACTTACGTTTTTATCGATGTGTTCTTTATAAATATCAATACTAAAAATTGTAGCTGCACTATTGAGAACACTATTGAATGTACTTAATACTGCTCCCATAATTATGGCTGCAAAAAACCCAACCAAACCTAATGGAAGTACTTTTTTAATTAGTTCGGGATAAATTATATCTTGATTTTCATATAAAGAATCTCCAAAATAGTAGTATCCTATAACTCCAGGTAAAACAATTATGAAAGGGATCATGATTTTAAGAATACCTGTAAACAACAATCCTTTTTGTGCTTCAATCAAGTTTTTAGCCCCTAAAGCTCTTTGAATAATTGTTTGATTCATACACCAAAAGTATATTTGATTAATGATCAATCCAGTAAATAATACTTCAAAAGGCATAACAGAATCACGTGTCCCTATGATATTAAATTTTTCAGGACTGTTATTATAGACTTTCATTAATCCATCTATTAAGTTGCCATCTCCGATACTGATTAATGCAATTAAAGGAATAGCACTACCACCGATTAATAGTCCATAACCATTAATTGTGTCAGAAATTGCTACTGCTTTTAAACCTCCGAAAACAGCATATATTGCACCAATAGTTCCTATGGCAATTACAGTTATCCGTAATCCTTGTGCTTTAGAAATATTAAAATTTTCTGAAATATTGAATATACTTTCTATATTAATAGCACCTGTATATAAAACTATAGGAAGGAGTGTAACAACAAATGATATTATTAAAAATAATGCAACTATTGTTCTTGTAGAATTATCAAATCTAGATTCTAAAAATTGTGGAATTGTAATGAGTCCCATTTTTAAATATTTTGGAACAAAATATAATGCAGCAAAAATTAATGCTAATGAAGAGGTAACTTCCCAAGCAATTATTATAAAACCATTTTTGTAGGAAGAGCCATTCATTCCTATGAGATGTTCAGTAGAAATATTTGTGAGTAGCATGGAACCCGCAATTACTATTCCGGTTAGGCTTCTTCCTCCTAAAAAATATCCGTCCTGAGATGATAAATTTTGTTTTTTTAGTTTATACCATGTATATATTGCAACGAAAAAAGTAAAAAAAGTAAAAGTGAATACGGTTAACATTTGTCAGGAAATTTCTCTTAGTTCTACTTTTCTATTTTCTGTATAGGATAATTTTGCTGCTAATGCTATTTTTATTGACATAATAGCATTTTTTATGCCTACTGAAGGAATATTATTATTCATTAAACAATTTATAAATTCTTTCATTTCATTTATATAAGCTTGTTTATATCTTGTAATGAAAAAATCCTTTGGAAATGGGGTTTTTATTCCTTTCCCATTTATTAGGAAAGTAGTTTTATCATTCTTTTTAGTTATTCCACACATTCCCTTAGAACCAAAAATTTCAATTCTTTGATCATATCCATATGCTGATTTTCTACTATTGTCAATAGCACAGATTATTCCATTTTCAAATTTTAGGGTTGTTAAAGCAGTATCTATATCTCCGACTTGATTAATTTTTTTATTTATTGCATTTCCTGTTGAATAAATCTCTCTCACTTTATCATTAGCCATATTGCAAGCCATATCAAAATCATGAATTGCCATATCAATAAATAATCCCCCGGAATTTTTTATATAATTAATAGAAGGAGGATTTGGATCTCTACTAGTAATTTTTATAATTTGAACTTTTCCAATTTTTCCATTACATATCATTTTTTTTACTTGCATAAAATCTGGATCAAATCTTCTGTTAAATCCAATCATGAATTTTATCTTAGTTTTATTAATAATCTTTAGTACTTTTTTAGTTTTTTCTAATGATAAATCAACAGGTTTTTCACAAAAAATATCTTTACCATGTTTTGCAGAAAATATAATTTGTTCAGAATGTAGATTTGTAGGAGAACAAATTAAAATTGCATCTATTGCTTTATCTAATACCAAATTTTTATATGATTTATAAAATTTATTTATACCATAATCTTTACAAAGTTTTTCTTTTTTTTCATCAATATCTGAAATGGCTCCAATTTCAATGGATTTAAAATGATTTGATAAATTATTAAGATGTATTTTTCCAATTCTTCCAACTCCTATTATTCCGATACAAATTTTTTTCATAGATAAAATTTACTTTATAGGTTAATAGAATATAGAAACTTTCTATTTTTTTTTGCATATTTTATTGGATTCCCCATACCTGGAATTATATCTTGTTCAACTACTATCCAGCCCTGATAGTTTATTTTTATTAATTCATTTGCAATTTTTTTAAAATTAAGATTTCCTTTATTTAGTTCACAGAAGATTCCATTTTCAATAAACTTAAAATAATCCCAATTATTTGTTGCTCCGAATTCTTTTATTTTTTTACTGTAGTCTTTAAAATGTACATGCCATATTCTTTCTCTATATTGTCTTATTGCATCGATTGGATTTCCTCCACCAAAAGAAAAATGTCCAGTATCTAAACATAATCCAATTAAATTTTCATCGGTATTTTTCATAAAAAAATCGATTTCATCTGGAGTTTCAATGTATCCACCACAATGATGGTGAAAAACAGTTTTTAAATCGTATTTTGAAAGAACTTTTTCTGCAATTTTATTAGCACCTTGTGCAAATGTTAATTTTTCTTTCTTTGATAGTTTCATATTATTGGTTATTCTTCCAGAGTTATTGGTTCTTTCTTTTATTGTGCAATTGTCATCAGATAAAACTATTAAAGAATCAGAAAATCCAGCTTTTTGCATCAGATGAGATATTTTTAATGCTTTTTTAATTCCTTTTTCGTGGTTTTCTTTTTTTGAAAGAGGGATGGGTACAAATGCTCCAACTAAATTTAGGTTTCTATTTTTTAATTCTTTTTTTAGTTTTTCAGGATTTGTAGGAAAAAAACCATAATCTCCTAATTCAGTTCCTGAATAATTAGATTCTTGAATCTCATCAAGTACTTTTTTATAGTTTGAATTATTTTTTATATCAAATTCTAAAATACCCCAAGAACAAGGTGCATTTGCAATTCTTATCATCTTTTAGTTATAAAATCTTTGATCTTTTTTTTGTTTGAGATATATTTTGTAAGCTTTATTTACAGAATTCATTTTAGAGGTTTCAGCTACTGGGACATCCCACCAAGAATATCCTTCAACTTCATGAAATCTATCGCACTGTGTATAAATTACGGTCGTTTTATTTATATTTTTAGCTTTTTTAAGAGCATTTTTAAGATCATTATAATTTTCACATTGAAAAACATGTGCACCAAGAGATTTCGCATTTTTAGCTAGATTAATTTTCACTTCTTTTTCTTTTGGTTGGTTATCTCCAAAATCATTATTTTTTTTCTCATTTCTAAAAGAAAATCTTGTTCCAAACCCTTTGCTCCCAAGTGATCTAGATAGAGATCCTATACTCTTATATCCTTGATTATCTATTAATATAATAGTGAGTTTTAAATTTTCTTGAATCGATGTAACTATTTCTTGAGCAAGCATTAGATAACTTCCATCACCTACCATGACATAAATTTCTCTACTTGGATCAGCCATTTTAATACCTAGTCCGCCTGCGATTTCATATCCCATACATGAATATCCATATTCTAGGTGAAATCCTTTATGATCTTTTGTTCTCCAAAGTTTATGTAAATCACCAGGTAAACTTCCTGCAGCACATACTACTACATCTTTATCATCCATAAAGTTATTAACAGCTCCTATAATTTCACCTTGGCTAAAAATTTTAGGGTTTCTATAATTATATATTTTTGAAACTATATCATCCCATTTAAGATTTAATTTTTTTACTTCATTTGAATATTTTTTATTTACTCTATATTTTGATAATGAAATATTTAATTCTTTAAGAATTTCTCTGGCATCTCCTTGAACCATTAGACCACCATTTTTTGCGGCATCAAATTCATTGTTATTGATATTAATAAATTTTACGTTTTTATTTTGAAATGCTGTTTTTGATGATGTAGTAAAATCACTATATCTAGTTCCTATTCCAATTATTAAATCAGATTCTTTTGAAATTTTTACTGCACCAAATGTTCCGGTGACTCCAATTGCTCCTAATTGATGTGAATCATTATATTTTAATGCTCCTTTACCAGCAAAGGTTTCAGCTACGGGTATATTTGTTATATCAACGAATTTTTTTAATTCTTCTGTAGCTTCACTATAATGAATTCCACCGCCAGCAATTATTAAAGGTTTCTTACTTTTTTTAATCCATTCAATTGCTTTTTTAATAGTTTCTTTGTCTGCTCTTTGTCTTTGAATTTTCCATATTTTCTTTTTAAATAGATCACATGGAAAGTTAAATGATTCACTTTGAACATCTTGAGGTAGAGAAAGCATAACCGTTCCTGTTTCTAAAGGAGATACTAATATTCTCATAACTTCAGATAAACTGGATAGCAATTGTTCAGGTCTGTTAATCCTATCCCAGTATTTTGAAATGGGTTTAAAACAATCATTTACAGAAATATCTTGTGAAGAGTTTGATTCTAATTGTTGTAGTGCAGGAGATACATTTCTTTTAGCAAAGATATCGCCTGCAAGAAGTAAGACAGGGAGCCTATTAATAGTTGCACCAGCGGCAGCAGTTAACATATTAGTGCTTCCTGGACCAATAGATGTTGTACAAATTAATGCATTTTTTCTATTTTTCATTTTAGCATATGCTGTTGCTGAATGAACCATAGATTGCTCATTTCTAAATTGATAATATTTAAGATTTTTTTGTTCTTGAATAGCTTGACCTATTCCTGCGACATTACCATGACCTAAAATGCCAAAACAACCCGAAAAAAATTTATTTTCATTTCCATCTACATCAATATATTGGTTGTTTAAATATTGAATAATAGCTTGAGCTACTGTTAGTTTTATTTTTTTTAAACTAGAATCCTCCATTTTTTTTGATAAATTCTAAAGTTTCGTTTAGTGATGGCATAAAGTTAGCACAACCAGGCTGTAAAACAATTAATGCTCCACAAGCATTTCCCATTCTACATGATTTTATTAAATCCCATCCTTTTAAATAGCCATAAATAAAACCACTTGCAAATGCATCTCCTGCACCAAGCACATTTAATACTTTTACAGGAAATCCATTTACTTTTTGAATAGTTCCATCAGATTTATAAATTGTAACTCCTTTTTCTCCACTTTTTACAATTAACGTTTTAACCCCGTGATCTAAAATTTGATAAATTGCTTTTGAAAGATTTCCTTTAATTTTAGGAGATGAAATTTGTTGGTCAGTTATTATTACTTGATTTTTTGATTTGATATTTGTTGCAAGGATTTCTTCTTCTGTTCCTACTACTATATCTATATATGAAAGAATGGATTTTGTTATTCTCCCAAAAGAAAACATATCTTTCCATTGATCTATTCTGAAATCTAGATCATGTATTATATCTATATTATTTTTTTTTGCAATTTTTATTGCATGAAATACTGCACTTCTACTAGGTTCTTTATTAAGTGATGTCCCTGAAATTTCTAAGATTTTACATCTTTCAATTTTAAAATTATTTACTTGCTCTATATTTATCATACTATCTGCTGCGTTTTCTCTATAAAAAACAAGAGGGAATTTATCTGGAGGTTCTATTCCCAATAATACAGCACTTGTTCTAGAATTTGAGATTCTAGGAATATTTTCAGTGTTTATTTTTTCTTTATTTAAAAAATTTAAAATAAAATCACCTACTTTGTCATCACCTACTGCAGTTAAAATTTCAGATTTTAAACCTAATCTTGAAGATCCAACGGCTATATTAAGAGGTGAACCTCCCACGTAAGCATTAAACCCTTTTATGTCTTTAAAATCCGCACCTATATTTTGAGAATACAGGTCTAGCGAAGATCTTCCAATTGTTATTATATCAACTTTCTTTTTAATTTCCATTTTTAATTTACATTTACCATTGGCACTCTTGGATCTTTACCTTTCCAAGATTTGTAAATCCACTTGTGATCAGGATCATCAGAATTCGCTAAAGATTGATCGGTTCCAGCTAAAAAATTAAGATAATACACATTGTATCCATGGCCTGCAACAACTGGATGATAACCTTTTGGAATGGTTACTAAATCATTATTTTTTGCAACGACTATTTCATTTAAAGTTCTGTCAGAAGTATAAATTTGTTGAATGGCATAGCCTTGACTTTTGTCTATTTTGTAAAAATATATTTCTTCAAGTTTAGCTTCAATAAGATTATTATTTTGATCTAATGTTCTTTTATCATGTTTATGAGCTGGAAAAGAACTCCAATTTCCAGATGGAGTATAAACTTCTACTGATACTAATTTGTGACAATCAAATCCTGGTTCTATTAAAGAATTAATTTGACGAGTGGCATTGTCTCCACCTCTTATTTCTATTTTTACTTCATCTGGTTTTTTAAAATATGCTGGATGATCTTCATCAGTCTCACAGTATCCGCATCCAATATCAAGAATTTCACTTTCAGCTTTTAACTCAAAATCTGTATTTTTTGGTAAATATAAAGTATGGGCTATTCCATGAAAAACACTTTTTCTTCCATTAAATGTTTTCCAATTTCCTTTATTTGATTTAACAGAGTAGTTACCTGAAAATAAAATTATTCCATATTCGTACTCACCTGTGTTTTCTTTCCAGGATTCTCCTTTTTTCATAATTCTAGCGTTGAAGTTTAATAAATTCCAACCAGCTTTATCAACAGATAAGGATTGATATATTCCAAAATTATTTAATGGTTTATGCATCAAAGAATATTTTTTATTTTTCATAAGTATAATTGATTAGCTCATCCAATTTTTTTTGGCACTTTGATTCCATTTTGAAGTTCTTTTTTTAAGTTGTGTCCAAAAATTAATAGAGCTTTTCCCTGTTATGTCACCAACTCCAAATCTAGATTCATTCCATCCACCAAAAGAAAATGGTTCTCTTGGAACTGGAACTCCAATATTTACTCCTACCATTCCAGCACTAACTCTTTCAGTTACATAATTAGCTAGGTTTCCATCTTGCGTGTAAACTGAAGAAGCATTTCCATATTGTGAATTATTTTCAATAGCTATTGCCTCATCAATTTCATTCGTTCTCATAATGGCTAAAACTGGTCCAAAAACCTCTTCCTGAGCAATTTTCATTTCTGGTTTTACATAATCTAGTATAGTTGGTCCTACATAATAACCATTTTCTTTACCGGAAACTTTTACTCCTCTACCATCTAAAATAATTTTAGCCCCATTTTTTTCTGCTTCTTCAATATATTTTTCAATTCTAATTTTTGCTTCTTCAGAAATTACTGATCCTAAATTTTTTCCTGCCACAATAGTTTTTGCTTTATTAGCAACTTTATTTATGATAGAATCAATTTTTCCGACGCCTAACATTGCAGAGGCTGCCATACATCTTTGTCCAGCACAACCAGACATAGAAGCAATTATATCATTAGAAGCCATTTCTTCGTTTGCATCGGGTAAAACAATTAAATGATTTTTTGCTCCTCCTAATGAAAGACATCTTTTAAAATTAGAAGTGGTTCTTTGATAGACATTTTTAGCAATTTTTGTTGAACCAACAAAAGAAATTGCAGATATATCTTCATGATCGCAGATAGCTTCTACAATATTTTTGTCCCCATTAATAACATTAAATACTCCATCTGGAAGACCTGATTTTTTTAGAAGTTCTGCAATTTTTGATGCCCCTACAGGAGTTTGTTCGGAGGGTTTTAGTATCATACAGTTTCCAAGTACTATTGCATTAGGAATGGTCCACATGGGAACCATTATAGGAAAATTAAATGGAGTTATTGAAGCTACTATTCCTAAAGGAACATGAGATGATCGACATTCTACACCTTTACTTACTTCTTGTATTTCATCGTGGATTATTTGTGGCATTGAGCATGCAAATTCTGTAAGTTCAATTCCTTTGAGTATTTCTGCTTTTGCCTCTTCAAAAGTTTTTCCATTCTCTTGACAGATAGAATTTGCTAAAGAAGTAATATTATTTTTTAGTTCATTTCTGAATTCATAAAAGACATCTACTCTTTCCTTTAATGTTAAGTTTGACCATTTATAAAAAGCAGCTTTTGCTGAAGAAACTGCATTATTTAATTCCTTTTTAGATGAACATGTTACTTCAGTAAGTTTTTCTCCATTTTGTGGGTTCCAAACAGGAATTGTTTTATTTGTAGAATTTTCAAATCTACCATTTATAAAATTATTTATTTTTTTAATCATTATATCTATTGTATTTTTTTAGTATTTCAATTAATCTTTCATGTGGTAATTCATAAACTCTATTTCCATTTATTCCAACCATTGTTTCTGCACTAATTAAAGCATTAAGAATAGCTTCTTCAGTTGCTTGTGCAGTTGCTAGAAAAAAAGGATTCATAAAATCATTTGGAAGAAAAGTTACAGATTTTTCAATTTCTCTATTTGCTGCATCTTTATTTGCTGTGGAGAAAGCAATAAAAATGTCGCCTGAACCATTTGAACCATATCCACCAACTCTTGAAATTCCAATTGGAACTCTTCTAGCTATTCTCTTTAATTGATTAGGAATAAAAGGAGCGTCAGTTGCTACTATTACAATTATTGATCCTAATCCTTCTCTTTTTTCTCCATAAGTTATTTCTGGTTTAAGGTCTTGAATTTCTTTTCCTACAGGTACTCCTGCAATTGTTAATTGTTTTCGATTACCATAATTTGCTTGAACCAAAACACCTAAAGTATATTCTTTTCCATTAACATTTATTTTTCTAGAAGAAGTTCCAATTCCACCTTTAAAACCATGGCATATCATACCTGTACCACCTCCAACACTTCCTTCTAAAACTTTACCAGTAGAGGCAATGTCTAATGCTTCTATAGCATGTTCTTTTTTAATATGAAATCCATTAATATCATTAAGACTTCCATCATATGTTTCTGCCACTACAGGTAATGCCCAAAAAAGATCTTTAATATTGTAGAGGGTATTAAATATTTTATTTTTGTATTGCCACTCTATTACAGCATCTCTAACGACTCCAACACTATGTGTATTTGTTATCATAATTGGACCTTCTAAAAATCCTGATTCTTCCACCCATGTTGTACCTGTCATTTCACCGTTTCCATTAAGAGAATACCAACCTGCAAATACTGGATCGTATGTTTTTCCTCTTGGAAGAATTGCTGTTACTCCCGTTCTTATTGGTCCATAACCAACTTTTAAATTTCCATCTCCTTTTTTTATAGTTACATGACCAACTTCAATACCTTGTATATCTGTTATAGAATTATATTTTCCAGTAATTCCATTTAAAGGAATTCCAAGATCTCTTGCTCTTATGTGTTTAATTTGATTTGAATTATTATATAAACTATCGTTTTTAGCATTATTATTTAGGGTTAATGCCAATAATATGAAAATTGTAATAATTAGTTTCATAATTTCATTGTTATATAAAAATCATATTTTAACTTAATATAATGAGAGTTGAATCTAAAAAAGAAGAGTTTTTAAATTTTTTGTCTCATTTTATTGGATTGATTTTAAGTTTTATTGGATTGATTTATTTAATAAATCTAACTTATATGGATCCTAATAAAACTAAATTTTATGTTTCCATTGTATATGGGGGTTCACTAATTTTTATGTATTTGTGCTCATCATTATATCATTATTTTTATAATGCTAGTTTTAATAATAAACTTAGGATTGCTGATCATATCAGTATATTTATTTTAATTGCTGGTTCTTATACACCTGGTTTACTATTAAAACTTCAATTTAGTTTAGGGATAGAATTAATGTATTTAGTGTGGGGAATTGCTGTTATTGGTACTATTTATAAATATTTTTTTATTGATAAATTCGAAAAATCTTCTCTTTTTTTATACATTTTAATGGGGTGGTTAATAGTATTAGATTTTGACGCAGTTATAGCAACTATTTCCGTAGAAGGATTAAAATATATGATTTTTGGAGGGTTGTTTTATATGATTGGTGTTATTTTTTATTCATTAGATAGAATAAAATATAATCATGTTATTTGGCATATGTTTGTTTTGGCTGGCTCTATTAGTCATTATATGATGGTATTAACTATTATTTAATTATTTCTTACAAAATATATTCTATTATAATTAGCATCATATTTTCTATTCATAAGATCATTATAAATCTCATAAGATTCAATAATTAAGGTGTCTTCTTTTACCTGAACAAGATTATCAATTGATTCTCCATATTTAAAAAAAATTTTCATTTTATCTCCATCAAGTTTAAAATCATAAAATCTTCTATCACCATTTTTAAATATCATTTCAATGTAGTTCCATTCATTAATATATATTTCTCTATCTCCAAAATAATTACAGTGAGAAACTTGAAAACCTAGAGCATTATTTTCTAAGCAAACTCTTTCCCAGTTACCAACTAAATTTTCTATAGCTACATCTTCTGATATATTATTAACATTTAAAAAAATTAAAAAAATAAGATAGAACATTAGTAAATAATTTTTTCTTTATAATTATCTATGTTAATAAAGTTAATAGAATTCATATTTAATCTTTTTAATTTGATCATTATTAAATTTTATGTTTCAATTTCTTAATTTAGTTTATAATTATTTTTATGAAAATGAAATTTAAGAATTATTTAATAATAATAATTGTATTCTTTTCTTTTAAGAATCTCTATAGTCAAATTGATATAGGTATTCATGGTGGATTAAATTTATCATCTATTTCTCTTCCTAAAATAGATATTTCTGATGTCGGTATTGGTTTTTTACCTGCTTACTCATTAGGAGTTAGAATAAATTATAAGATAGTTAATGATTATTCATTTATACAAGAAATTAATTATTCTATCAAAGGTCATAAAGCAAATATTTTGGGAATAAAAGAATATTATAATAATTCATATATAGAAATGCCTTTTTTAGTTTCTTATAAACCTCAAAATATAGGTTTTGAAATTGGACCATATCTAGGATTTGCATTAAAACAAGTAATAAGAAATTCTTCAATTGATTATATTGATTATGGTAAAATTGGTAATAATCAAGATGATGATGATACACTAAAACCAATAGATATTGGAGTAAAGTTTGGTATAAGCATTAATTTAGAAAAAATTGTATTAAGATCTAGTGCGGCATTTGGTATTAGTAATACAAGACCTGGGGGTGGAGGCGGAAATTCTGTGAAGAATATATCTACACAATTTTTAATTGGATTTCCAATATATTTGTTTGATGATAAAATTAAAAAGAAATAGTTCAGAAGGAGTGTTAGGAGGAGTATGTGAAGGAATGGGAGATTATTTTAGTATTGATCCTATAATTTTTAGATTAGCTTTTATAGCATTTTCTTTTGCTATAGGAGGTGGCATTTTAACTTACTTAATAGCTTGGATTTTAATACCTGATAAGAATTAATTTATTTCTTCTAAAAGAAGATAGGTCATGCCTAATGTTCCATCAATAAAATTACCAATTTTTATATTTTCATTAGGACTATGTTGGTTATTATCTTTATTTACTGAAGGGTATGTTAATGCAGGAATATTTAGAGTACTTACAAATGGCGATATGGGTATTGATCCTCCAGAAGTTCTTATTTTAATAGGTTGTCTTCCAAAAGCTTTATAAAGAGCACTAGAAGCCCAGATCCCTATAGGTGAATTAATATCAGTTCTAAATGCTAGATAACTAATACTTGAGTCAAATCGAACTATATGTTGTTTTGTATTTCTTTCTTCATTAGTTGGATCTCTATTTTCAATAACATATGCTCCTTCTTTAATAATATGATTTTTAACTAGATCAATTAATTTTTTAGGATTGCTTTCTTTGACAAGTCTTATATCAATTTCTGCTATTGCTTTATCAGGTACAATAGTTCTAACTTCTTTTTTAACCCATCCAGAGCTTAAACCTCTTATGTTTAATGATGGGTATTGTATGGATTCTTGATAATTTTTTCCAACATTATCTGGAAATGCTATTCCTAATTCTTTATTTATTTGATTTTCATCATCAGGAACAGCTGAAAGAATTTTACTTGTATTTTCACCAATTTTTATTCCATCATAAAAATTAGGAATCAGGACCCTTCCAGAATAATCTTTCATTGAAGATAAAATTTTTGATAAAGTAAAAGCTGGATTAGGAGCATAATTTCCAAAATGCCCACTATGTTGAGGATTTTTTGGTCCATATGATGTGAGGGTAATCCTGCTTATTCCTCTTGCACCAAAAGTAAGAGTAGGTTCATTAGAAGGATGTGATGGACCGTCAATAATTAATAGAAAATCTGATTTTAATTTTTCTTTATATAAACTAACAGCACTTGAAATTGTAGGTGAACCCATTTCTTCTTGAAAATCGATAATGAGTTTAATGTTAAATTTAGGTTCTAAGTTTAATCTGTTAATAATTTTTAAAGCATTTATCAGCATCATTGGAGGACCTTTGTCATCACTTGTAGATCTGCCAAAAATTCTCCATTCTCTATTAGGATTATTATAAATCCTGTTTATATCTATTTTATTCCAATTTCCTTCTATATTTTCTTTTAATACTGGTATGTATGGATTTTCTTGATTCCATTTAGATGGATCAACGGGTTGACCATCCATATGAAAATAAATAAGTACAGTTTTTAATTGTTCGGATATGATTTTGTTTGCAATAATTAGAGGATGATTTGGTATTTCTAAATTGTTACTATTTGCATTTACTTTTTCAATAGTAAATCCAAGTTCTAGAAATTTATTTTCACACCATGTAATATTTTTATCTATATTTTTTGTGTCATATCCGTCATTAGGAATAGAAAGAAGTTCAAAAAAGTTATTCCAGTTTTCTTGTATTGTTTGATAAGCAACATTTTTAATTACATCTTTTTTTTGGGGGTAAGTCAAGTGTGATTTTAATAAAATCAATAAGATGAATAAAATTATTTTATTCATCTGTAGTCTTTTTTTTTCTATTATATATTTTCCCAGATGGTTTAATTTTTGTTGAGTTTTTTTTTCTTACGATTTGTGCTAGTCTTCCCCTATCACTTTTTGATTTTTTTGGCATATTAAAGTGCTAATTTTTCTTTTAGATATTTATTGATAATAAATTTTCCATTTTCCAATCTTTGGATTATTAATGTATCTTCAGAAAGATAATAATTATACTCACTACTCCCACCATTTAATTTTATGATTTCAATAAAGTCATTATTGACATTATATTTATGTGAAGTAGTCCCTTTAGAATTTATTTCTATAAGACTACCATCTTTTTTAAAATTAAGAATATTAGGTATTTCTTTACTACTTGATTGAACAGGTATTTTACTCCATACACCAATTAATTTACTATTGTAAAGGTCAATAGTAGAATATAATATGATTAATAATAGAAATGTTTTCATAATTTTTTAGTCATAATTTAATACATTTTGTGCATATCATTTCACTATAGAGTTGATTTTTTAAATTTTTACTATTATGTAATTACTTTGATTGATATTTAATAATAATAATTTTGTTATTTTTGTAATCCAGCAAAAAATTTGCTGGCCAATAAACATTTTTAAATAAACATTTTATGTTAAAAATTTATTGTTGTTTGGGATTTAAATTAAATGTAAATTTTAAGTTATGAGTAAACATACAAATAAAGTGCATGGAAAGTTGAATTTTTTGATTATTGGAGTTGTAGTTGTTATTGGCGCGGTAGCGTATTTGTTAGTAAATAATGGTACTCTTGATCCATCAGACTTAGCAGGTTCTGGTAAAGGTATTAAGGGTGTTAAAAAAGCTGAGAAGTATTCTAATACAAACGAAGTAACAGTTGAACTCGATGGTGAGGAAATTCAAGAAGTATTAAATAATCAAGATTTTCAGAAGATGATTTCTTCTGGTGATTTTTCGAAATTGGCAGAGGATGCTGATTTTATAAAAATTCTTGATCATGATGGTATAGGTATTATGACTGATATCTATTCTATTTTAGATGATGATATTAAAGGTAGAAGAAGAGGGGGAGATGATGGACCTAAACCTATTAATGTAGTTAGGTCTGGTGGAGGATCTGCTGGATCTCCTGATAGTAAACATATCGGTTCTGCAGGTAATCCTGCTAATAGGGATTCTGGAATTAATGATGGAGGAGGAGTTGAAATTCTAGATTTGCAAGTAATTAATAAAGTTGCTGGATTTCAAAAATTTATGAAAAGTGATAATTTTCAGAAGTTTATGAAAGATGCTACATTTCAAAAATTTATGAAAAGTGGTGCTGATTTTGAAAAATTTCAAAAAGATGCTGCATTTCAAAAATTCATGAAAAGTGACAATTATCAAAAATTCATGAAAAGTGATAATTATCAAAAATTTATGAAAGACGCAATTCTTCAAAAATTTATGAAGTCAACGAATTTAGAAAAATTTGCTAAAGTATCAGATTTGGAAAAATTTGCTAAAAGTGCTGCATATCAAAAATTTTATAAAAATGCTGCATTTCAAAAATTCATGAAAAGTGATAATTTACAAAAGTTCATGAAAAGTTCTGCATATTCGAAATTTTCTCAAAAAGGAGCAACTTTTGAAAAATTTATGAAAAATGATAATTTTCAGAAGTTTATGAATAAATCAGAAATGTAAAAAGTAATATGTAATGTTATTACATATTAAAAAATTAAAGGAGGAAATTATTTATTTTCTCCTTTTTTTTTAAATAAAAACTATTAAATTCTCATTATGAAAAAGATTCTCCTTTTTTTCTTCGTTTTTTTAATAGTAAATAATAGGTTATTTTCTCAGCTTAATAAAACAGAAACTGATGATTTTGATATTGTTAGTTTAAGCATTTATCACTCTTATATTTTATCCCATGCCACAAGGTGTGCTCAGAATGCTTTAAATTTTCATAGAAAATTATTTGATTACGAACCTAGAGAAAAAATATCTGTATTGATTCAGGATTTTGGTGATTATGGTAATGGTGGTGCAACATCAATTCCTAGAAATATAATTTCAACTTGCATTTCTCCAATGAACTATGCTTTTGAATCCAGTGTTGCTGGGGAGAGAGTATTTGCTATAATGAACCATGAACTTGTTCATATTACAGCATTAGATAATGCTTCTAAAAGTGATATTTTTTATCAAAAGTTTTTTGGTGGAAAAGTTGAAAACACAAATGATCATCCTATTTCTATGTTCTATAGTTACCTTACCAGTCCAAGATATTATTCTCCCAGATGGCTCCATGAAGGTATAGCCGTATTTGTGGAAACATGGATGGCTGGAGGTACAGGTAATGCATTAGGTAATTATGATGAAATGTTTTTTAGAACCAGAGTATTTGAAGATGCTCGAATTTATTCGGCTCAAGGTTTGGAATCTGAGGGAACTTCTGCAGATTTTATGTCAAAAGCAAATTCTTATTATTATGGTACTAGGTTTATGAGTTATGTTGCTCATGAGTATGGACCTACAAAATTAATTGAATGGATTAAAAGAAAAGATGGAAGTAAAAGAGGTTTTGCATCAAATTTTAAACATGTGTTTGGAATTCAAATTTCTGATGCATGGAATAATTGGATAGAGTTTGAAAAAGATTTTCAGAACAAGAACATTGGAAATGTAAAATTAAATTCAATTACAGAAGATGAGTTAATTACAGAAAAAGCTCTTGGTGGAGTATCTTATGCTTTTTATGATAAAAAAAGATATAAAATTTATGTTGCTGTTAATTATCCTGGAAAAATTCCTCATATTGCCTCAATAGATTTAAAAACTGGTAATCTTGAAAGATTAAAAGATATTAAGGGACCAGCTCTTTTTAATGTTACTTCTTTAGCATATGATGAAAAAAATGATTTATTGTTTTATACCACTGACAATAGTGCTAATAGAGATTTAAATTCATATAATCTTAAAACAGGTGAGTCAATTCTGTTACAGAAAAATTTTCATACCGGTGATCTAACTTTTAACAAATCCGATCAATCATTATGGGGTGTAAGACACTTAAATGGTTATAATACCCTTGTTAGAATACCAAAATTTAATTCTGAGAATCCAAATGATTATTATACAGAGTGGGAGCAAAAGTATACTTTGCCCTATGGTCATGATATTTTTGATATTGATGTATCACCAGATGGATCTAAATTAAGCGCTGCTGTTGCTGATTATTATGGAAATCAGTATTTAAATATTTACGATATTGAAACTTTGGATAATGAAAATAAGGATGGTATTGTATACAATGAAGTTTTTAATTTTGAAGTCTCATCACCTCAAAGTTTTAGGTATACGGAAGACGGTAAATATCTTATAGGATCTTCATTTTACTCTGGTGTAAGTAATATATTTAGAGTTAATACTTCAACTTTTGAAATCGAAGCATTATCAAATGGAATTACAGGATATTTTAGACCTATTTTGATTGATGATAAAAAGATTTTTTCCTTTAGATATACAAGTAATGGATTTTTGCCAGTTTATGTGCCTAACAAGACAGTTGAAAATGTTTCATCAATAGAATTTTTAGGTAATAAGACAATTCAAAAACATCCAGAGCTTATAGATTGGAAAACAGATATTCCAACTTCTAAAACATTTGAGAATAATAAAATTAATGCGAAGGAAGGGTATTATATTTCTAGAAAAGAAATGAAGTTAAATTATGCATATCCTATTTTGATTGGATATAAAAATAATATGGGTGTTGGATATAAATTTAATTTTAGTGATCCATTTAATTTCAAATCAATAGATTTTTCTGTTTCATTTACCCCAAATCAATGGACAAATGGTTCAAATGATGGTGAAGACAAACTTAGTAAGAATGAACAAATTCATTCATCATTTAATTATTCTACTACAAAATTCGGTGGATTTTTATCTGGCAGTTATAATTTTTATGCTTCATATAATAAAGCTAACTTTTATGACTTATTTGGTCCTACTAAAAGGTCAAGAAAGGGTTTTAATTTTGGAATGGATTATAATCAATCAATAATTTATGATCCACCTAGACAATTAGATTTCGATTTTGGTATAGGAGCATATTACGGCTTGGATCAATCTCCAGAATTTCAACAAATTAATTTTTCAGAAGAAGAATACAATACAAACATTTTTTATAATTTACATACATCTTTAACTTTTAAGGATCTTAAAAGATCTGTGGGTGCAGTGGATAGTGAGAAAGGAATTAACACATCACTAAACCTTTCATCTTCAATTACTGAAGGAAAATTTTATCCAAAAATGTATGGTAATTTAGATATAGGATTACAATTACCTGTAAATCATACATCATTATGGTTGAGAAATTCTTTAGGAAGTTCTTTTAGTAATAAGTATAACCCATTTACTAGATTTGGTTTTGCATCTTTTGGTAATAATTATATTGATTATTTATCAGCTAAAATGTATAGAAGTACTTTTTCATTTCCAGGAGTCAGTTATGATTCTGATAAAATTTTGATTGCAAAAAGTTTTTTCAAATCGATGGTAGAGTTAGTATTACCTCCTATAAGATATAGAAAGTTAGGATTTTTTAATTTTTTTGCCACATATTCTAATCCCTCAATATTTGGCGGAGTTTTATTTTCTAACGATTATAATGAATACTATTCTGATCCTAATATAAGAGAATCCTTTTCAAATATAGGTATTCAATTAGATACTAAATTGGTTATGTTTTCTCATCTTTCAGCTACTTTTTCATTTGGTTGGGCGCGAGCATTTGATAATAATGTAGATAATACATCATATGATGAGTGGATGATCTCATTAAAATTTTAATTTTCAAAAATTAATGATTTATGGATAAAATAATAAAATCTAGTTTTATTGGTTCTTTGTTGATAACAAGTCTTTATTTAGTTTTATTTTATCCTTTGATACTTATTAACAGATTCGATTGGTATGATTTATTATTAGTTATGCTTTCAATATCTCCTGGAATTTTTATTATGATTTTTATTTATAATTTAGATGAACATAATAAAGAGCCGTTATGGTTACTTGCTATTAGTTTTATTTTAGGGGCTATAAATTTGCATTTTGATGTTGATATTCTTGAGTATGTATTTTCTTTTATTAATGTAGAAAATAATTTTATTAGAATAGGTGAGGAAGCATTAACTGTTGCTATAACTGAAGAATTATTAAAATTTATTGTCGTTATTTTAATACTATATCCAAATAAATATTTTGATGAACCTTTTGATGGGATTGTTTATTCAGTATTTGTTGGTATGGGATTTGCAACAGCAGAAAATTTAACTTATGTATTACAGGGAGGTACTTCTCTTGCTTTTTTTAGAATGGTTACTGCGGTTCCTGCTCATTTTGTGTTTGCAGTTATTATGGGTTATTATTTAGGAATAGCAAAGTCTAAAAGAAAATATCAAATTTTTTATATATGTCTATCATTAATTATTCCTATTTTCTTTCATGCATTATATGATTACTTTTTATTTATGAATATTATACCTGGAATGTTCATAGGCGGTTTTGTTACTCTTTTTATTGCATTTGTTTTTGCAAAAAAAGCAATTGTTGAACATCTAGAATCTTCTCCTTTTCAAAAATAATTATTTCATTACAAATTGAAATATTATTTTATTCATGTGAATATTAATATTTTTATAGTATCTAGATTAATTAGATAATTTTATTGGTAAAAATATACAGTTATGAAAAATTATATGAACTTTAAAAACTTGACTTTTATTGGATTATTATTTTTAGCTTTTCAAAATTATAAAACAAGAAATACCTTAAATGAATTAAAAGCTAAAATTGAATACTCCCATTTTGAATTAAATGAAATAAAAAAAGAAGCTGTTGAAGCAAATAAGTATGCTAAATCTGCAAATACTATTGCATTTCAAATTCAGTCATCTATTATTAAGGAAAACAAATAATATGAAATTTAATATTTATATAATATTAATTTATTTATTTATTTTTTCTTTTAGTGGGTATTCTCAAAAGATATATTCTTCACAATATGAGTATCAAGCAGATGTAAAAGTTTTTGTTGTAGATTATATGTATCAGGCTGATTTAAAGGTTTTTAAGGTTGAACATGAATATCAAACAAAGGGAAATATTGGTTTGTGGTTTTTTACTGATAAAAGTTATAAATCAGATAAAAAAATTTATTTTGTAGATCATGAGTATCAGTCTGACTTGAAAATTTATATGGTAAAGTATGGTTATCAGGCAGGATGGAAAAATAAAGAAAAAATATACTTATTATTATAATCTATTTTTAGATTCCCCAATTTTTTAGGTTGTTATTTTTTGGAGCTGTTTTTTTGAGTCTATCTCTAATCTTAGGGATATACATAGTATTATACCTTAGTCTAGAAATTTGATTTGGATTTTTTTGATCACCATTCCAACAGTGCTCTGCCATATTTCCATAATCCACTTCTCCATTATAATATGGATTAGTAGTTGATTCAAGGAACTCTTCGGTTAATACAACTGCATTATTTAAATAGTAGTTATCCATATCTCCACAATAAATATTTATTTTTCCTTCTAAGTCTTTTCCTATTTTATCCCAATCTCTTTTCATTATATAACTCAAATCATAATTTTCTTTCCAATATTCTGCAACTTCTTTATCAATTTTTCCAGTTTTTCTATCCCAAATTGGTTTTGGATAACCATCTTTCCCAGTTGGTGAGTATACTGCTTGCCAAATATCCCATTGATCTCCTGATCTCCCTTTAGATCCAAGTGCTGACTCACGTTGGTTTATTTGAATTAGGTGATTTTTAATTATACCCTTTCCATCTCTCATACCCGCTCTAAGTGTTTTTCTATTGCTTCCTTCATGATAATATGCATTGTCATCTTCATATAAGTTTATTACTGTATATGCTCTAAAATCAATGGGATCTGGGCATGCAGCAAAGCAGCCGTTATATTCATTAGGGTAGAAGACTTGAACGGCTAATGCTTCCCATCCTCCAGTTGATCCTCCATATAGAAATCTTCCCCAACCTTCTCCTACACCATTAAATAATTGTTCTATGTGTGGTATTAATTCATAAGTTATTGCATCACCATATGGACCCAAGTTAGCAGAATTTACTGCGTATGAATCATCATAATATGGATTTTGATGTTGTATTTCAATAGCAATAAATCTTGGAAAATCATTACTTATCCAATTATTATAAAGATCATAAGCTTCTTTTTGTTGAATATATTTATAACCAGTTATTCCAAATCTTGCATTATAGATTGTATCTTCTTTTGGAGCTGTTGGTGGAGTTGTTCTAAACCCGCCAAATGTATAAGGAAAATGTCCATGAAATATCATTAGGGGGTATCTTGTTTTAGATTTTTTATCAAATTCATGTGGAACAAGAACATTTGCTTGTAGGTACATATCTCTACCCCAAAATTTAGAAAGCATCTCACTTTTGATTTTAATATGTTTTATATATTCAGTGTCTTTAGCAGGTTCAATTGGAGGTATTTCATTTTCAAGAGTAATGTTTATGGTTTTTGATTTTTTAATTTTTATTTTTTTTGGTGTACTATAAAGATTTTTTGGACTAATGTTCCATTTCTGACCTTCTCCTTGATCCATTGGTAATTTAACTGTATATCCAGTTGATAAATTAAAGGTTTCATATTTGTGAAGTAGTGCTTGCACATAATATTCACCTTCCTTAATATCATTAATTGATTCAATGGGATAGCCAAAAGCTTCAGCATCAATTATTATTTTTTCATTAGAATTCCATGAGTTTACATCTACTCCAAAAATCATTTGGGTATTATGATTGTCATTTATCTGAAATCTAGGTTCAGAATAATTATTATTACTAATCATTAGCAAAACTCTTCCATCAAATCCATTCTCTTGAAATTTATCTGAATAATCTATTTCAAATTTTATTTTATTATTATTATCTGTTTTATAGTGGTCAAAAAAAAGAAATAATAACCCAGTAAAAATTACTCCTTTGATAAAAGAAAAAAATTTAAATTTTTTATCAACATAATTTTTATGCCAATTCATATTTATATATTAATATTTAAAGATATGAAATAATTTCTAGGAAGACCAGGGTAGTAATATCTTGGTTGCCCACCTCCAAATCCTTTTGCATTTATAACTATACCAGATGCATATTTTTTATTTAATAAATTATTAATTCCTGAGCTAATTATAAATTTTATATTATTAAAATCAATATTTTTATAAGCTTTAAAGTTGATGATAGAATACTTATTGTTAAAAAGTGTATTTCCATCGTTCATGGGTATTTTTCCTACTCCATTAATAGAAATTATGGATGTAAAATTATTTAATCTAAACTTCAGATGACTTGAATATGTGTAGGAGGGAACCCCTGTTAATAAGTTATTAGAGAAATCAATTCCTAGATTATTAAAATCAAGAAATTTATACCAATTTTTAAAAAAATTAGATTCTAAAGTAATTTCATTATCTGAATTAGGTTTATAAATTAACAAATTAAACTGACCCTCAATTCCTGGGTGTGAAGTTTTACCAGCATTTACACCAACAAAAGTATCAAATGATGTTCTTTGTGCTACTAATAAATTTTTTATGTTCATATAATAGAGACCTATATTATATGATAAAATATTAGTTTTATTTCTGCCTATTAATCCAATTTCATAATTCCATCCTGTTTCTGGTTTTATATCTGGATTAACTAATCCATCTCCATCTAATGTCTCATCAATATTAGGTGATGAATATCCATGGCTTATGTTAATGTAAATTGATTGGTTATTTAATTTTTGGTTCAATGAAATTCTAGGAGATAAGATATTGTCATATGAATAATTTTGTGAAATCAATGGATCAATAACTGAATGTAATAATTTCCATGAATATTTTATTTTATTGGAACTAACACCAAATTGTATACTTGTATGTTTATTATTGAATGTATAGTTGGTTTGAGTAAAAAAACTTATGTTATATCTTTTTTCTTCTTGATTATTAATTTTTACTTCACTCTCTGTATTGTAAAATCTATAGGTTTCCCATTTGTAATTTTCTTTGGAATAATCAATACCTAGATTAATAATAAAATTATTTTTTGAAATTGTACTTATATGTCTTATTCCATGAGTATTGCTATCTTCAATTAAATAATTAAAAGGTCTATTTTCATTTGATTTAAATTTTTTATAGTAGAAACTAGATTTAGTTGAATATATTTTTGCATTAGTCTCTAGAGTTAATCCAGAAAGATTTTTATTATATTCTTCTCCTCCATTTATATTTGCCCAACTATATGCGGCAGATGAAGGATTATTTATATAATTATCATAACTTAATGAAGATGGTATTAGAGCATTTAATTTAATGTTATTTTGTATGTAGCTTATTGAAATATTTTTTTTCAGCTTGTATCTAATTTCTCCAAATAATCTTAAATTATTATAAGTGTTATTATCTCTGTATCCATTACTTTTTAGTTTTTCTATTTCAATATATGATGTTAGGTTATTATAATTTTTGTGAAAAGAAATTCTATTTTGATAAGTTCCAAATGATTTAACTGAATTAAATATTGTTAAGTTATCATCTTCTAGGTTACTATTGGTTTTTAAATAAATACTTCCCCCTAGTCCAGATCCATAGATGCTTGAGTTTGGACCTTTTGTTATTTCAATTTGATCAAAAATGTTTATTCCAATATCTTCAATTGATATCTCTCCAATCCCATTACTTAGAGGTATATTATTTATAAATGCTTTTATTTTATTTGTGGTATATGGTGATCTTGATCCTATTCCTCTGATTACAATTCTGTTAGTGTTTAAGCTAGCAGAATGAACAAATATGCCAGGTATCTCATTTAAGCTTTTGCCAATAAATTCTCCTTCTAATTTTTTTAATTCTAAATTATTAATTGTTGAAATAGATATTGAAGATGAATTTAATTTTTTTCTATTAATATCTGATACAATTACAACTTGGTCTAGTAAAAAACCCTTATTTGTTAGTTCAATCTGAAAATGATCTTTGTGTGATTTTATTTCAATTTGTTTGCTGAAATACATATCATTTTTAAAAATTAGTATTGCAGGATAATTAACAATTTTAAATTCAAATTCTCCATTAACATCTGTGAAAAAGGACTTTTTATTATAAATAATTTCGATGTTTTTAATAGGTAGTTTATGAATTTTTTCTATAACGATTCCTTTAATAGTTTGTGAATATGATGTTAGAAAAAAAAATAAAAAAAAAACAGTAAAAAATGATTTTAAATTCATTTAAATCTATAATAGATTGAAAAAAATATTACTACAATTACAATTATAATTCCTATATATTTAAATATTTTAAATATTTTAAGTAATAAAACGTTTTCAGTCATATTTGCAAAAGCTCCTAAGGAAAAATGTATCATCCAAACTAATAATATTATTCCTATTGTGGTTGAAAAATTGATATACATAATTTTTTTTTGATAAATTTAATAATCTTATGCGAGAGATAATTTATTTCTTTATTTTAATTACTACATTTTCTTGTAGTAGTAGTGTTCTATACTCTGAATTAAATCATGATGATGGAGTTTCGTTTTATAATGAAAAAAAATTTTCTGGATTAGCAATTGAAAAAGATAAATCTGATAATATAAGAGTTGAAAAATTATATAATGAAGGTATTAATTTATCTACTAAACTATTTGACTCAAAAGGTAATATAGAAAGTGAATGGATATATGGAAATTCTAACATATTTGTAACACGATTTTTTGATAGTGGTAAAGTAGAAAGTAAGGAAGTTTTTGATAGATCTTTAGTTAGAAATGGAAAATCTATTTCATTTTATAGAAATGGTAATAAAAAAAGTGAATGGAACTTTAAAAGTGGATTAAGAGATGGTATTCAAAAAAATTATTTTGCAAATGGAAAACTTTCAGATGAAAGGGAAATGAGTAATGGAAATGAAAATGGATTTACTAGAATTTATAATAGAGAGGGAGAACTTTTAAAAGAAATATTTTTTAAGAATGGATTAGCCACAAAAATTTAAATTATTTTTTTATTGTTAAATAATTTCCATCAATTGAAGCTAAGTAAGATGTTAAGTCTGAGTTTGCTGGTCCACTGATAAAATTTCCAGAATTAGAAAATATTGAAGTATGACATGTACAAGTAAAATTTTCATTTGAATATTGCCAACTTGTTCTACAACTTGCATGAGGACATTCATTGGAGAATGCTCTAATTACATTACTCCCAACATTAACAATTAACATGGCACCTTCTGAAAACAATTTCCAAGATCCATCATTTGTTAAAGTTGAAAATGACGAATGAGTTAAATCTATTATATAAAGATTTCCATCTATAACGTATCCAGTTTCTGCAAATGCATCTGTATTAGTTGGAACTAAATCATCATCATCACCACAACTTATAAAAAAAGATGATCCTAGACTTGCGAAAAGTGCTGAAGACCCAGCTGTTTTTAAAAATTCTCTTCTTTTATTTTTCATAATTTTTTTTAAAAATACTTTTTTTGATTTTTATAAACTAATTAGATATTGAAATTTTATAAAAAATTGTGAATTATCCATGTATAATGACCCAAATTCATCATTTATTTCTTCTCTAAGTGCATTTTGATTTCCTCCTATATAGAATATTGTAAAAGCATTTGGGTTCCATTGAAATAATGGTTGGATTAATAATTTTTTTTGAAAATCATTATATTCTGAGATTAGTCTAAAACTTATAGATTTAGTAAATTGATATCTTCCACTTAATCTTGCTATATAACCTTTAAAATAATTTTCACTAATGCTTATTTTTTTTAATCTAGAATATGTTATACTGGGAGTTAAGTTAAAATTATCATTAATTTGAAAACTTAGCCTACTAAAAAAAGATAATTCTTTACCTATTTGAGGATCATCTTCATTATAAGCTATATCTTTTCCTAAGCTTGCTTTTAAGAAAAAAGAAAAAAATTCACTTGTTTGACTTCTTATATTTATTTCATTTTTAGGTAACATTTTATAATCTTTCCCTTCATAATTTTTAAATACATCTAGATCGTATGTATAAGTTATATCAGTATTTCCTATTGTTTTAGCTTTTGAAATAAGATCAATGCTTATAACTTTTAATTCATTTTCAAAGTTGTAAAGAAAATCACCTTTAAATCCAAAGCCATATGATTGAATATTTTTTTTGTTAATTATGTTTTTATATTCTTGAACAAGAGTAAGCCACCTTCTATCATTTTTAACTACAAATCCAACATCAGTTCTATAGCCTGGGGAAAGATTCTTATATTCAATCATACTTACCCAATGTTCAGTATTTCTTAAAAGTTTAACATAAATAGCATCACCATTGAATTTTTCTCCATCAAGATTTACGGTTTTATTATTAAATACATCATCTGTTTCAATCCAATCATTAATTGGTTCTTCATTAAAATTTTTAAATACTTCAAAACTAAATTTCCAAATTTTAGAGAATTGAAATAATCCATCCAACCCAAATAAGTTTCCATAACCTCCATTTTTATAGTATCTACTACTAGAAAATAATCCAATTTTATTATTATTTTTGAATATTCTTTGGTATCTAAATACATTGACTATACTTTGATTTCCTTGACCAAAATATGATCTATCATTCCCTGCAATTTGATAAGGTGAATTTTTATCTAAAGCTGTAAGAAAAAATATTCTTGTATTTTTACCTTGACTAAGGAGTTTTGAAGAAAATATTGGGTTATTGATGGATCTAGAATAAAATGCTCCATCAGAAAATTTAACTAAATCACTTCCTCTATTAAAGAATGGTCTTTTTTCAGGATAAAGTAAAGCATAAGCTGAATTGATATCAATTTGAGTTACATCAGCTTCTACTTGTGAAAAATCTGGATTAATTGTTACTTCTATTGATGTATTTTTTGTGATATCAAGATTTAATCCAATACCAGCATCTCCTGAAGGGTTAGAATATTTTAAGCTATTAGTATTAGTTTCATAATCACCTACAAAATTGCCTGATACATAAGGGAGAAGTTCAATTTTTTTTTCAATATTAATATTATTAATTATTAATAATTTAGTTACTTGACATGTTTCACAAGGGTTATCTCTATCTCTTCTTTCATTGCTTAATCCGATTTCATTTGAATTTTCATCATAGTATTTTCTAAACATATTAAAATGCCATTTTTGATTAGTTCCATTAGGAAATGGTAATGAAGAAAAAGGAATTTTCATTTCTACATTATAACCATCTTCAACAATTGTTCCAGATGATTCATAATTAATATTAAATGAACCGTCATAGCGTTCTTCATCAGTTAATGCATCTATTCCTTTTACATCATATTGACTTCCAAAAGGGTTAGAGGCTAGTAATATATTATTTCTTGCATCTCTATATGTATCAAATCTTATAAGAACAACATCATCATTCCACATTCCATAATCATCTCTTTGTCTTATAGCTGATCTTATGTTACTTGGATTTCCATATGCATAAAAAGCAACAAAAAGGTAATTGTCAGAATAAGTTATATAACCGGTAGTTTTTACATTTGCTTTTGTATTATAGTTAGGTTCAATTTCTAAATCAAGATCTACTATTTTTGCATTTTTCCATTCTTCTTTATTTATTTTTCCATCAATAATAATAGAATTAGGTTCCGATTTAATTAAATCATAAGAATCTTGAGCTTTTAGAGTATTGATTATTAGAAATAAAATAAAAAAGCCTTTATAAAATCTCATTGAGTATTTTTAATTATGCGAAAATAAGTAAAAATCAAATACTTTAAATATATAGATGTCTTTAAGGTTAATATCTTTCGATAAAAAAATTAAATTTGTTTAATGCCTACTTACTATATAACAACATTAAATATTATTATTCCAATATTTGTAATTCTAATTTTATTGGAAATATTTTATGCTAATATTATTAATAAATCATTTGTTATTAGGAGTATGGATACTCTTTCAAGCCTTTGTTCTGGTTTGACTAACGTTATTAGGGATGTTTTAGGATTAACTGTAATAATAGTATCATATAGTTTTATGGTTGATAATTTTGCTTTATTTACTATTAAAACTACTTGGATTACCTATGTCGTTGCTTTTATAGGTATAGATTTTGCAGGGTATTGGGTTCATAGAATTAATCATAGTATTAATTATTTTTGGAATCATCATATTGTTCATCATAGTAGTGAAGAATTTAATTTAGCATGTGCTTTAAGGCAGTCAATTTCTAATTTTTTTTCTTTAACATTTGTTTTTTTAGTACCGACAGCTATTGTAGGAGTACCAGCAGAAGTAATTACATTTTTGGCTCCTCTACATCTTTTTGCTCAGTATTGGTATCATACTAGACTTATTGGAAAGCTTGGTTTTTTAGAATATATATTAGTAACGCCATCTCATCATAGAGTTCATCATGCTATTAATAAAGAATATTTAGATAAAAATCTTTCTCAAATATTTATTATTTGGGATAAACTATTTGGTACTTTTCAAAAAGAGTTAAATGAAGTTCCTCCAGTTTATGGTGTTAAACGACCAGTTAGATCTTGGAATCCGATTTTTATAAATTTTACCCATTTAATGGTATTAATTAAAGATGCTTGGAGAACAAATAATTGGTATGATAAATTGAGAATATGGTTTATGCCTACGGGATGGAGACCAAAAGATGTAGAAAATGAGTTTCCTATAGTTTCTATAGATTCATCAAATGATTATGAAAAATATTACCCCAATTTATCAATGAAATTACAGATTTGGTCTTGGATACAATATACATTAGTTTTTTGTTTTATGATGTATTTTATAAATAACCTTCATAGAATTAGTTTTGTTGAGGGTATTCAATATGCTGTTTTTTTATATGTTTCTATTTATGGTCTAACTAGTCTTATGGATCAGGATTCTTATGCATGGATTTTTGAAATAGGAAAATCTTTGTTCGGTTTTGTATTAATAATTTTCTATGGAGACTGGTTTTTTATAAGTACCTATTCAGATCATGCAATAACATTATTGCAAATTTATTTTGTAAGTTCATCTACTATTGTACTTTATTTTTCTTTTTATGAGAAAAAATTAACTGCTGTCACTAATTAAATTATTTTTCATTCATGAAAGGATACCTGTAGTCAGTTGGACTTTCAAATACTTCTTTGGTTGTTCTTGGTGATACCCATCTTACTAGATTCAGATAAGAACCTGCTTTATCATTGGTTCCGGATGCTCTACTTCCTCCAAATGGTTGTTGACCGACAACTGCACCAGTAGGTTTATCATTTATATAAAAATTTCCAGCCGCATACTCTAACTTTTTATTAGCTAATTCTATCGCATCTTTTTCTTTTGCAAAAATGGCTCCTGTAAGTGCATAAGGAGATGTGTTATTAACTAAATCAAGTGTTTCTTCATATTTTTCTTTGTCGTAAATATGAATGGTAACTATAGGACCAAAAATTTCTTCACACATTAGTTTACTTTTTGGATTTGAAGATAAAAATATTGTTGGTTCAATATAATATCCTTCAGATTTGTCATAATTCCCTCCAATTAAAAGTTCATGATTATTATCTTTCTTGGCAAAATCAATGTATGAAGTTATATTATCAAAAGCTTTTTCATCGATTACTGCATTTACAAAATTTGTGAAATCTTCTGGATTACCCATTTTTAGAGTTGAAAGTTCATTTAATAGATTTTCTTTAATAGGTTCCCATAAATTATCTGGTATATATACTCTAGATGGTGCACTACATTTTTGTCCTTGAAATTCAAATCCTCCTCTAATTATTGCTGTTGAAATTGCGAGAAAATCAGCAGATTTATGTGCAATAATAAAGTCTTTTCCACCTGTTTCTCCTACAATTCTTGGATAAGATTTATAATTACTAATATTGTCACCTATCTCTTTCCAAAAATTTTGAAAAACATTTGTACTTCCTGTAAAATGAATACCACCAAAGTCTGGATGTTTAAATATAATATCTCCTGCTGTTTTACCATCTGTGTGAATGAGGTTTATGACACCATTAGGTAAACCTGCTTCTTTAAAAACTTGCATTATAATATCTGCAGAATAAATTTGTGTTCGAGATGCTTTCCAGACAACCGTATTACCCATTAATGCAACACTAGAGCATAAATTTCCAGCAATAGAAGTGAAATTAAAAGGACTAAGAGCAAAAATAAATCCTTCTAATGGTCTATATTCTAAAGAATTTTTCATTCCTTCAGGAGATATAGGTTGTTCTTCATTTATTTTACTCATATAATATGGATTAAATCTTAAAAAATCAATTAACTCACAAGCTGCATCTATTTCTGCTTGAAATATATTTTTTGATTGTCCAAGCATTGTTGTAGCATTAATTTTAGCTCTATATGGTCCAGCAATTAAATCAGCAGCTTTAAGAAAAATTTCTGCTCTTTTAGCAGCACCTAGTGCATTCCAACTTTTTTTAGCACTCATAGCAGCTTTAATTGCTGAATGAACATGAGATGCATCCCCATGATTATAATAGCCTAATGTATGATTATGATTATGGGGAGGTGATATTTTGATTTTATTATCAGTTCTTATTTCTTTTCCATTTATATACATTGGAATATCTACTTCTTTACTTTTAAAATCATTTAATACTTTTTTTAGCTCTTTTTTTTCTTTTGATCCAGGAGAATAATTCAAAATAGGTTCATTAATAGGTATTGACATTTTAAAAATTTCTTTATTCATGACTTTGTAGTTTTAAATATTTATTTGTTAAATCTTGTTATAACAATTTTATGTTTGTGCAAAGAACATTTTTATTAATTAATTTTGCACGATATTTAAAATTAATAACATTTTATATATGATGGTAAGAAATAGCTTTCTAATAATTTTTTTATTAATTAATATTTCATTTTACTCTAATGATTTATTTTCACAGGGCCAAAATAAAATTATTCAATTATCTGGAGTGGTAGTAGGTGAAGATAGTATTTCTGGTGTAGGAGGAGTTCATATATATGTTCCGGCAGCGGGTAGAGGAACAACTTCAAATCCATATGGTTATTTTGCAATGCCTGTACTTGCTTCAGATAGTATTATTGTAAGTGCTGTAGGTTATCAAAAGCAAAATTTTATTATGCCTGGTGATAAGGGTGAATCGGTAACTTTAATTATAGAATTAAAACCAGATACAACAATTTTACCAGAACTTGAAATTTTTCCTTATCCAACTGAGGATTTATTTAAAAAAGCAGTTTTAGCAATAGAATTACCTAATAGAAAAGATTTAGAAAATCTTGATAAATCCTTAAATAAGGATATGTTAAGAAAAATGTATGCAAATCAACCCATGAGTGCTAATATGAATTATAAGTATTTTATGGACCAACAAATGTTGTCAACTTCTCAAAAATATCAATTACCATCAAATCCTTTATTGAATCCTTTTGCATGGGTAAAATTTATAAAGGCAATTAAAAGAGGGGATTTTAAAAAGAAAGATTAATTCCAGTTTGTTTCATCATTTTTAAATTAATATTTGTTTTATTTAGTAAAATGGATTTATTCTAATCAAGACATGCTTGCTCATAATTTTCAAGATCATAATTTTAGTTTTGTAGCCCCGACAAGAATCGAACTTGCATCTAAAGTTTAGGAAACTCCTATTCTATCCATTGAACTACAGGGCCATATAAAACAAAATTATATTTCATTAGTTAAAAAAATTATAAATAAACAATATAATTTGTAGCTTTATATTTCTAATTATAATTGAGTTTTAAGATGGCAGAAGAGTTTAAGAAAAGACAGGAAGAATTTCGAAAACTTGTTTTAGAATTTGAATTACAAGTTAAAAATAATATCGATTTTTATTATGATTCTGAATATTATGAAAGAATTGTAAAATGGTATATTGATAATCATAAATTTAAATTAGGACTTAAAGCTATTGAAATTGCTCTTGCTCAACACAAATTTTCTTCGGATTTATTAATTCAAAAAGCAAATATTCTTATTGCACTACAAAAATTTAGTAAAGCACTTATATCTTTAGATAAGGCCCATTCACTTAATCCTAAAGATGAAAACATTTTTATTTTAACTGGTCAAGTGAAAATTATATTAGGATACTATGATGATGCTATTGAAACTTTTAAAAAAGCTTTAGATATTTCAGAAAATAAAGATGAAATTTTTTATCAAGTGGGATTAGCATATCAGGCAAATGGTAAATTTAATCATGCTACGGAAAATTTTAAGAAAGCTATTGATATAAATATAAATCATGAAAATGCATTATATGATTTAGCTTATTGTTTAAATCTTACTGGTGAATTAAAAAACAGTATTCATTATTATAAAAAATTTATAGATGAAGATCCTTATTCAGAATTTGCTTGGTTTAATCTTGGTAATATTTATAATAAATTAAAAAAATATTCTAAGGCTGCTGAAGCTTTTGAGTATGCTATTGCAATAGATGATGAATATTCAGCAGCTTTTATGAGTCTTGGAGATAGTTATAATAACTTAGAAAAATTTGATTTAGCAAAGAAATGTTTTGAAAAGGCACTAGAAATAGATGGTCCTTCTCCTGATATTTATTATAATCTTGGGAGAGCATATTATTTATTAAAAGATTTTAATACATCAATCAATTTTTATCAGAGATCAATAAAAATAGATCAGTTTTATAAGGATTCATACTATGGTTTAGGTAAAAGTTTATCTTCTATGGATAAATGGTTTGAAGCTATTCATTATTTTAAAAAAGCTCAAAAATTTGATAATAATAATATTGATTTTTTGAAATCATTAGCTTATGCAGAATTTAAAGTTGGAAATTTAGTATCGAGTATTGATGTATATACTAAAGTAATGGAACTTTATCCTGAGGATGTACAATCATGTTTAGATTTTTCTTTTATTTATTATGAAAGTGGTGATATTAAGAAAGCAATCTCAATTATTAATGAAGGAATTGCCGAAACTCCTGGAGAATCTTTGTTTTATTATAGGCTTGTCATTTATCTTTTAGATGATGGTAAGTATAAGGAGGCAATAAATGTTTTGGAGAGTGCATTATCTATCAATTTTGAAAATCATGATGTTTTATTTGATTTTATTCCGAAATTTGAAACTCAGTCTGCTTTAATAAGGGTCATAAATCAATTTAAAAAAAATAATCAATTATGAATTATCACTTAACAAATATTCCAGAGAGAGAACTTAAACCAAGGGATAATGGTATTACGATGGTTATGGATAAGGGCTTAAGTATTAGACAATGTGAAGATTTAATAGAATCCAGTGGAAAATACATTGATTTTGTAAAATTAGGTTGGTCGACGTCATATTTAACTGAAAATCTTAAAGAAAAAATTAAAATATTTAGAGATGCTAATATTGTAGTATATTTTGGAGGAACTCTTTTTGAAGCATTTTTAATTAGAGATCAATTGGATGACTATGTAAAGGTTTTAAAAAAATATAATTTAAAGTATGCTGAAGTATCAGATGGTTCAATTACAATTTCTCACAAAAGAAAGTGTGAATGTATTTCAAAGCTAGCAGAATATGTTACAGTGTTATCAGAAGTTGGTTCAAAAGATACTAAAAAGATAATTCCACCATATAAATGGATTAGACAAATGCGTGCAGAACTTAATGCTGGATCTTGGAAAGTTATAGGAGAGGCTAGAGAATCTGGAAATGTTGGTCTTTTTAGACAATCAGGAGAAGTTAGACAAGGATTAGTAGAAGAAATTTTAACTGAAATACCACAAGAAAAAATTATTTGGGAGGCTCCTAATAAAGTTCAGCAAGTATGGTTTATTAAGTTACTTGGTCAAAATGTTAATCTTGGTAATATAACAGCGGATGAGGTACTTGCATTAGAAACTACTAGAATAGGTATAAGAGGAGATACTTTTGATGAATTCTTAAAGTAATTAATGTATTTAAAATCATTTATAATTTTCCTTAAAGGATCAGCAATGGGATTAGCTGATTTAATTCCTGGAATATCCGGCGGAACTATAGCATTAATTTTAGGTATTTATCGAACATTCATTAACTCATTAAAATCTATTAATCTTCAATCTCTAAAATTATTATTTACTTGTAATTTTAAGGGATTAAATAAACAACTAAACTTAGTTTTTTTGATTCCTTTGTTTTCTGGAATTATTTTTTCAGTTTTAGTTTTTTCGAGTTTAATTTTTTTCTTCTTAGAAGAATTCCCTATTCATTTATTTTCTATTTTTTTTAGTCTAATTTTTTTTTCTTCATTATACTTAATTACAAAAACACCTTCTAATATTTTATCAAAAACAGTTTTAATATTAATAGGAATTGAGGTTGGTTATGTGCTTTCAATTTTAAATCCTTTTTATGTTTCAGACACTTATATGTCTATTTTTTTATCTGGCTTAATAGCTACATCAGCTATGCTTTTGCCTGGAATATCGGGCAGTTATATTTTGGTTTTATTAGGAAAATATAAGATAGTTTTAGAAGCATTAAATAATTTTAATTTTGATATATTAATATTTTTTTTATTAGGTTCTATTTCTGGAATTTTATTATTTTCAAGATTCATATCATTACTTCTAAGTAATTATTATAATGCTACAATTTTATTGTTGTCAGGATTGATGATTGGTGCATTAAATAAAATATGGCCCTGGAAGTATAATAATTTTAATATTTCACCGAATGATTATCATAATTTAACTGGTAGTGATGATTATTTTTATCATGCATTTATAATTTTTATATTATGTGGTTTATTTTCATTTATAATTAATTATACAAAACATGAATAAATTTGGTTTAATTGGTTTTCCTTTGAAACACTCATTTTCTAAAAAATATTTTGATAATAAATTTTTGAATAATAAGATTAAAAATGTTTCATACGATAATTATGAAATTAATGATATCCAAGAGCTTAAAGATCTAATTAAAAATAATCCAGAAATTAAAGGTTTAAATGTTACCATTCCATATAAAAAAAAAATAATTCCTTTTTTAAATAAAATTGATTCTAAAGCTAAATTAATAGGTGCTGTTAATGTTGTTAAAATAAATGATGGTTTTTTGATTGGTTATAATTCAGATTATTTAGGTTTTAAACAAAGTTTAGAATCTTGGATACCTAATAATAATTTTTCAGCTTTAGTATTTGGGTCTGGAGGTAGTTCAAGAGCTGTAATTCAAGTTCTTAAAGATATGAATATAACATATACAATTGTGTCAAGATCTTTATCAAATAATTATAAAACTTATGAACAAGTGATAGATGAAAATTTATTATTAATTAATAAATTAATTATAAACACAACACCATTAGGAATGTTTCCGGATGTTAATTCTTGTCCAAATATTTCTTATGATAGTCTTAGTGATTCTCATTATGTTTATGATTTAGTTTATAATCCTGAAGAAACTCTTTTTATAAAGAAATGTCAAGAGTTTGGTTCAAATACTAAAAATGGCTTAGATATGCTTTACAGACAAGCTGATATTTCTTGGAATTTATGGAATAAATAATTTAAATATTGAATTTTAATTTAAAATCAGATTTTAAACCAAAAGGTGATCAGCTTAGTGCTATAAAGAAATTAAATTATGGTATAAATAATAAAGAAAAAGCTCAGGTTTTACTTGGAGTTACTGGGTCGGGTAAAACATTTACAATGGCAAATGTTATTTCAGAACAAAATAAACCCACTCTTATTTTGTGTCATAATAAAACTTTGGCGGCTCAATTATATGGAGAGTTAAAACAATTTTTCCCTGATAATGCTGTTGAATATTTTATTTCGTATTACGATTATTATCAACCAGAAGCTTATATTCCAACTACTAATGTATATATAGAAAAGGATTTATCTATTAATCAAGAGATTGAAAAGTTAAGATTAAGTGCTTCATCTTCTCTTTTATCTGGAAGGAATGATGTTATTGTAGTTGCTTCGGTTTCATGTATATATGGTATTGGTAATCCTGATGATTTTGGAAAAAATGTTATAAAATTAAAAATAGGAGATATTTATAATTTAAAAGAGCTACTATTTTTATTTGTTGATATTCTTTATGAAAGATCTTATGAAGAAGAATTTAAAAGAGGCTCATTTAGGTTAAAAGGAGATACGTTAGATATTTTTGTTGCTTATGATGACTTTATTTATAGAATAATTTTTTGGGGTAAAGAAATCGAATCAATTCAAAAAATTGATCCAGCTTCAGGAAGAAAAATTTCAGATCAAGAAAGTATAATAATTTATCCAGCAAATTTGTTTGTCACATCTAAAGATGTAATAGATATTGCATTAACTGAAATTGAAAAAGATTTAGATAAACAAGTAAATTTTTTTGAAAAAGAAGGAAAATTTTTTGAAGCTAAAAGAATTAAAGAAAGAACAGAATTTGATTTGGAAATGATAAATGAAATTGGTTATTGTTCTGGAATTGAAAATTATTCTCGATATTTTGATAGAAGAAATCCTGGAAAAAGACCATTTTGTTTACTTGATTATTTTCCTGATAATTTTTTGATGTTTATTGATGAGAGCCATGTGACAATACCACAAGTTAGGGCAATGTGGGGGGGGGATAGATCTAGGAAAATGAATTTAGTAGAATATGGTTTTAGGTTACCATCAGCACTTGATAATAGGCCTTTAAATTTTCAAGAATTTGAATCTATGATAAATCAAGTAATTTTTGTTGGTGCAACACCATCAGAGTACGAGCTTACTAGTTCTGGAGGTTCAATTGTTGAACAAATTATTAGACCAACTGGATTATTGGATCCCAAAATTGAAGTTAGAAAATCTGAGAATCAGATTGATGATATTCTGAATGAAATTAATCTTAGAGTTGATAAAGATGAGAGAATTTTAATTACTACTTTGACAAAAAGAATGTCTGAAGAACTTTCTAAGTATTTACTTAATAGTGGTGTTGCTTGTAGGTATATGCATTCGGAGATAGATACTTTAGAAAGAGTTAATATTTTAAGAGGATTGAGACTAGGTGATTTTAATGTTTTAGTTGGAGTTAATTTATTAAGAGAAGGATTAGATCTACCAGAAGTTTCATTAGTAATAATTCTTGATGCAGATAAGGAAGGATTCTTGAGAAATGAAAAATCATTAATACAAACTTCAGGTAGAGCAGCTAGAAATGTAAATGGTTTAGTTATTATGTATGCTGATAAAATTACTAAATCAATGGATTCAACTATTAAGAAAACTCAAAGAAGAAGGAAACTTCAAAATGAATATAATATTAAAAATAATATTATTCCAAAAACTATTTCTAAATCCAAAGAATACATAATAGCTCAGACTACAGTTGGCAAAAAGTTAAGTGAAGAAAATAAATTTATATCTAAATTAGAAATTGATCCTGTTATTAAAAGTATGAGCAAAGAAGAAATTGATAAAATCATTTTAAGAAATGAAAAACAAATGAACACTGTTGCAAAAAATTTAGATTTTTTTGAAGCTGCAAGATTAAGAGATGAAAATATAGAATTAAAAAAAATTATAGAATCAAAATTAGATTTTAGGTAATTTCCATCCGTTGTTATATTTAGGAGTAATTAAACTATTTGCTTTGTAATCATAACCAAAATTACTTCTTTCTTTATTCCAATAAATTTTGTTTCCAGTTTTATAAGCAATATTACCCATATGAGCATTAATTGCTGCTATACTACCACTTTCAATACCACAGTTTAAAGAATTTGAATCATTATTTTTTATGCAATCTATAAAATTCTTAGTGTGGGCATCTAGAGCATTAAAATCAACTGATTGTTTTGGAATTTTTTCAATGTGAAAATTTCCTCCATTTCTATGATCTCTTTCTGGAATGACTTCCCATCCTCCTCTATTGACAACTAAAGTACCGTTATTTCCAATAAATGCGATTCCTTCACCTTTTCCATAATTACCTCCATCAATACCATTTGCATGTTCCCATAGCATTGTAAAATTATCATATTTATATATTGTTTGTAGGGTATCTGGTGTTTCAGTATCTTGATTGGGATAACCAAATTTACCACCAGATGCCATTATTGAAATAGGGTCTTTTGCTTTCATACCATACAATGCAATGTCAATTTCATGTACTCCCCAATCAGTCATTAGACCACCAGCATAATCCCAGTACCATCTAAAATTAAAATGAAATCTATTTTGATTAAATTTTCTCATAGGAGCAGGTCCAAGCCACATGTTATAATTAACTCCATGAGGTGGATTAGTATCCGGTTTATTATCTACCCAGCCATACCATCCTTGGTATGCCCATACTTTTACTAATCTTATATCTCCTAGTTTTCCAGACCATAGATAATCTAGAGCTTCTTTATATTGACCGCCACTTCTTTGCCATTGTCCTATTTGAACACATTTATTATGTTTTTTTGCAGAATTGAGCATAATATTTGCTTCAGCTATCGAATTTGAAATCGGTTTTTCACAGTAAGCATGTTTTCCAGCTTCTAAAGAATGGACTAGATTTAAACAGTGCCAATGATCTGGTGTTCCAATAACTACTGCATCAATATCTTTGTTTTCTAACATTTTTCTATAATCTCCATAAAGTAGTGGTTTTTTACCTGTAACTTCTTCAACATTATTAGATCGATTATTTAAAACATTTTCATCAACATCACATATTGCTATACAATCTGTTTCACTATTTTTTAGTATAGATTTCATATCTGCCCACCCCATTCCTTTACATCCAATTAGACCAAAATTTACTTTTTCATTAGGGGAAACGTATTTTCTCATAGATGAAATTGCAGATAGAGGTATTGTAGAAAAAATTGAAGCACCTAAACCTATTTTAGCAGATTTTATAAAAAAAGATCTTCTTGAGTCAATCATTATTTAAACTTTACTATTTACTTCTTCCCAATTAATTAAATTAAAAAAAGCATTTATATAGTCTGGTCTTCTATTTTGATAATTTAGATAATATGCATGTTCCCATACATCGATACCTAAAACAGGAATACTTTTGTCAGTACATATTCCTGGCATTAGTGGATTATCTTGATTTGCAGATGAACATATTTCTAATTTATCACCTGTTTTACATAACCATGCCCAACCAGATCCAAACCTAGTCATTGCAGCAATTGTAAATTTTTCCTTAAAATTATCATAACTTCCAAAATTGGAATTTATAGCATCAGCTATTTTACCAGTAGGATTACCACCACCATTAGGTGAAAGGATTTTCCAGAATAAAGAGTGATTGTAATGCCCACCACCATGATTTCTTATTGCAGGATTATCTGTATGATTTCTACATAGTTCTTCTAACGATTTACTTTCTAATTCATTTCCTTTTATTGCATTGTTTAAATTTGTTAAATACAAATTATGATGCTTGGTATGATGAATTTCCATCGTTTTTGCATCGATATGTGGTTCTAAGGCATCGTATGAGTAAGGTAGATTAGGTAAAGAAAAGGCCATTTTTGTAAAAGTTTATAGGTTAAAAAATATAACTCAATTTAAGAATTTTATATGATATACTAATAAATCAACTTCTTAATTTAAAAAAAAATGAGTTTAATAATTCTTTACATTCATTTTCAAGAATATTTGAAGTTATAATCAATTTTTTATTGATGGATTTTAAAGATTTTCTTAGGTAGCCTTTTTCTTTATCATCAAGACCATAAATTACTTTAGAAATTTTTGATAAATGAATTGCTCCAGTACACATTGTACAAGGTTCTAGAGTAATATAAAGTTCACAATCATTTAAGTATTTACTTCCTATTTTATTTTGGGCTGATGTTATTGCAATCATTTCTGCATGGGCTGTTGCATCATTTAATCTTTGAGATTGATTGTACCCTTTACTTATAATTTTATCTTTATGTACTATAATTGCCCCAATAGGTATTTCTTCTTCTTCATAAGCTTTTTTTGCTTCGATTAAAGCAAGTTTCATATAGTGTTCGTCTCTTTTCTTTATTAAATTCATACTAATTGTAAGATTATAAAAAAAATGAATGCATTGTTTATAAATCTATTAATTTTGTTTGTAAAATTTAATTATGTTGAGATCACATACTTGCGGAGATTTAAGAATAAATGATGTTGGATCAAAAGTTTCTTTGTGTGGTTGGGTTCATAAAGTAAGAGACAAAGGAAAAATGATATGGATAGACTTAAGAGATAAATATGGCATTACTCAATTAATTTTTGAAGATTCTAATACTGACGCAAATACTTTTTTAAAAGCACGGAATTGTGGAAGAGAATTTGTTTTAAAAATTACAGGACTTGTTTCTGAAAGATCAGCTAAAAATAAAAATATTGATACTGGTGATGTTGAAATTATTGTTGATGAAATTCAATATCTAAATAAATCAGAATTACCACCTTTTATTATTGAAGATGAAACTGATGGGGGTGAAGAATTAAGAATGAAATATAGGTATTTAGATTTGAGAAGGAATCCTCTTCAAAAGAATCTTAAATTAAGACATCAATTAATGAAGGAAACTAGAAACTTTTTGGATTCAAAAAATTTTATCGAAATTGAAACTCCTGTTTTAATAAAGTCAACTCCTGAAGGAGCTAGAGATTTTGTTGTTCCATCTAGAATGAATCAAGGAGAATTTTATGCATTACCACAATCTCCTCAAACATTTAAACAACTTTTAATGATTTCTGGTTTTGATAAGTATTATCAACTTGTAAAATGTTTTAGAGATGAAGATTTAAGAGCTGATAGGCAACCAGAATTTACTCAGATTGATTGTGAAATGTCATTTGTTGAAAGAAATGATATACTTTCTAATTTTGGGGATTTAATTAAATATTTATTTAAGAAAGTTTTAGGAATAACTATTAGTAATATTCCTGTTATTGAATTTTCTGATGCTATAGATTTATATGGTAATGATAAACCAGATCTTCGTTTTGATATGCAATTTATTGATTTATTTAATGATGTTAAAGGTGGTGGTTTTAATGTTTTTGATGATGCTGAAACAATTATTGGTATAAACGTTCCCAATTGTTCAGAATATTCTAGAAAACAAATTGATGAACTTACTGAGTTTGTTAAAAAACCTCAAATTGGGGCAAAAGGATTAGTTTATATAAAGTACAATAAAGATGGAACATTAAAGTCTTCTATTGATAAATTTTATAGTTCTGATAAATTATTGGATATTGTTAGTAAGTGCAATTCTAATAAAGGGGATTTAGTATTAATACTTGCTGGAGAAAAAAATAATACTCAAAATGCTTTATCAGAATTAAGACTTTTAATGGGCAATAAACTTGGTTTAAGAAATCCTAAAGAATTTAAACCTGTTTGGGTAGTAAATTTTCCTCTTTTAAAATGGAATGAGGAATTAAAAAGGTTTAATGCTATGCATCATCCATTTACTTCACCAATAAATGAAGATATTTCTTTACTTGATAAAGATCCTTCATCTGTTAGAGCAAATGCATATGATTTAGTTATAAATGGTGTTGAAATTGCTGGTGGATCTGTTAGAATTTTTGAAAAAGAACTTCAAGAAAAAATGTTTAATGTATTAGGTTTTACTAAAGAAGAATCGAAAGAACAATTTGGCTTTTTATTGAATGCTTTTCAATATGGAACTCCTCCACATGGTGGGATTGCATTTGGTTTTGATAGGTTATGTGCTTTATTTGGTGGCAAAGAATCTATTAGAGATTTTATTGCATTTCCAAAAAATACATCTGGACGCGATGTAATGATCGATTCTCCTTCAAAAATTAAATTGGATCAACTTAAAGAACTTGGACTATGATTATTTAAAATAAATTATATTTTTTAATTTATTCTCTTTCTATTGCATCCATTAAAAATTTTTCCCATCCTGGAGTAGAAGATTTTTCTTCATCAACAATTTTTTTAGCATCATCAAGTAGTTGCCTAGCATCAAAAATTATTCCATCTTTTATTGTATACTTAATTCCTCCAACTCTTATTGCTTCATTGTTATCATTAATTTTTATGTCACCTGTTCCATATAGATATTTCAGATTTTTAAGAGGGTTTTCTTTCATAATTATCATATCAGCATATTTTCCTACCTCAATAGTTCCTATTTCTTGTTCCATGCCAATTGCTTCAGCAGCATGAAGTGTAGCGGCTCTTATAACTTCCATAGGATGAAAACCTGATTCTCTAATAAGTTCAAGTTCTTGAATATAACCAAAACCATAAAGATTATACATATAACCAGAGTCAGCTCCAGCAGTAACTCTACCACCTCTATTTTTATATTCATTAATAAATGTCATCCAAAGTTTGTAATTTTCTTTCCATTCCATTTCCATTTCTGTTCCCCAGTCATAGTAAGCAGCACCATGAGAATCTCTTCCGGGAAGAAAAAATTTAAGTAGTGTTGGAGTAGTGTAAGTTTTATGCCATTCTAATCTACTTCCTCTGCCTACATCTCTAAAAATACTATAAGGGACAAAAGTTACATCTATAGTAAAATCTAATTCAATAAGTTCATCCATAACTGCATTCCATTTTTTAGAATACGGTTTAGCCGCTTGTTTCCATAATCTTCCTGCTTCACCAAACCTATGTTGTTCGTTCATATAATTATAGTCAAGAGGATAATTTTGAACAGTTTTATCATCAAAAAGTGCTTCTGGTAAACCATACCAATGTTCCATTGTAGTAAGACCTAATCTAGCAGTTTCTAGAACATCCATCCATGCTACATCCATTTGAGCGTGATGGCATGCAGATCCAAGTCCATGCTTATTATTTTCTTTTAGCGCAGCTTCAAAAATATCTGGTCTAGCACCTCCAAATTTTATTCCATCAGAACCATTTTCTGCATTTTTTTTAACCCATGCTGTTGCCTCTTCTGGAGAATTTATCCCATTTTTTGTACCTTGACCAAATCTTGTATAAGCAAGAATTCTTGGAGCTGTAATTTTATTTTTTCTACTATCTTCTTTTTGTTTGAGTACCCATTTTAAACCGTTTCCACATCCAGGGTCACGAATGGTTGTTATTCCATGAGCCATCCATAGTTTATAAACATAATCCGCTCTTCCTCTTGTCGTTTCTCCAATATGACCGTGCATATCAATAAAGCCAGGTAATAAATACATACCATGAGCATTAATTTCTTTTGCACCTTTTATTGCTTTGGGTCTTCTCTTTTCATTAATTTCAAGACCTGGATAGCCAACATTTCTTATGCTTACTATTTTATTGTTTTCAACTATTACATCTACTGGTCCTGTTGGAGGTGCTCCATTACCATTGATTAGTGTTGCCCCTCTTATAATTAATTGTTCAAAAGGACCTTCTCCCCTAAAACGTTCAGGAGGTTCTGCTATCTGACTTATAGAAAAGTTGTAATAAAATAAATTGATTAGGGTAATTAATAATATCTTTTTCATTTTTTGTTATTTGTTTTGTTAAATAATTTATAAAAAATTTATGTTAATCATTATAGATTAAATGTGTTTTTAAATTATGTATTTTTTATTTTTGCTTTAAATATTAAAAATTATGTCTTTAACTTATTCTGAAATGTTACCAATTGGAAGTAAAATGCCACTATTTAATCTTTTAAATGTAGTTAATGGTAAAAATTTTTCAGATAATAATTTATCATTAGATTTTGGAACTGTTGTAATGATAATATGTAATCATTGCCCTTATGTGATACATTATCACAATGAAATAGTATCATTAGTTTCAAAATATAGTAATAAAGGAATTCAATTTGTTGCAATTAGTTCTAATGATATTATTAATTATCCTCAAGATTCTCCTGAAAATATGAAGAATTTATTTTTAAGATTAAATCTTAAAATACCTTATTTATATGATGAGAATCAAGAAGTTGCTAAACTTTTTAAAGCAGCATGTACTCCAGAATTTTATTTATTTAATAATGAAAAAAAATTAATATATAGAGGCCGATTAGATTCTTCGTCTCCTGGTAATAATTTACCTATAAATGGCAAAGATTTAAGAGATGCTATTAATTCGTATATTTCTGGAGAAATGATATCAGATGAACAATTTCCTAGTATGGGTTGTAACATAAAATGGAAATAAATTTTTCTCTACATTTAATGAAAAAATATCTATAATTGCTTTTATTTAATAAAAAATAGGTTTTTTATGCAAGGAGATAATATAAAAATTGTTGATCGAAAACTAGTAGTGGGTGATAGCCCTATTATACCTTTTATTGAAGGTGATGGGATAGGTATTGATATTTGGCCTGCAAGTAAAAACGTAATAGATTCGGCTGTAGAAAAAGCGTATAGGGGAACAAAAAAAATAATTTGGAAAGAAGTTCTTGCTGGAGAGAAAGCATATAATACAACAGGAAATTGGTTACCTCAAGAAACACTAGATTCATTTAATAAATACCTTGTTGGAATTAAAGGACCTTTAACAACACCAATAGGTGGAGGAATGTCATCTCTTAATGTTGCTCTTAGACAAAAATTAGATCTTTTTGCTTGTGTTCGACCAGTTAGGTGGTTTAATGGAACTCCATCACCTGTAAAAGATCCAAGTACAACAGATATGATAATATTTAGGGAAAATACTGAAGATATATATGCAGGTATAGAATTTAAAAATGGAACAGAAGAAAATATTACATTAAAACAAGTATTAGAAGAAAAGTTTAAATCTCGATTTGATAAAATTAGATTTCCTAATACTGTTGGAATAGGTATCAAACCAATCTCTGTTGAAGGTACTAGTAGATTAGTAAGATCAGCAATTGATTATGCTATTAATAATAAAAAAGATTCTGTTACTCTTGTCCATAAAGGCAACATTATGAAGTATACTGAGGGTGCATTTAGAGATTGGGGTTATCAGTTAGCTAAAAAAGAATATGGCGCTGTGGATTATGAAGGAGGTCCTTGGCAAGTAATTAGTGTAGATTCTCATAAAATTATTATAAAAGATGTAATTGCAGATGCATTTTTACAACAAATACTTCTTAGGCCTAAAGAATATTCAGTTATTGCCACAATGAATTTGAATGGAGATTATATATCAGATGCTTTAGCTGCAATTGTGGGAGGTATTGGTATTGCCCCAGGAGCAAATATTAATTATGAAACGGGACATGCTATTTTTGAAGCTACGCATGGTACGGCACCAAAATACGCAGGTTTAGATAAAGTAAATCCTGGTTCTGTAATATTATCAGGAGCAATGATGCTTGAGTATTTGGGTTGGAATGAAGCAAAAGATTTAATTTATAATGGACTAATCAAATCTATAGAATCTGGAAAAGTTACTTACGATTTTGAAAGACAAATGAATAATGCAACTTTACTTTCTTGCTCTCAATTTGGAGAAGAAATAGTGAAAAATATGTAACTTAAGAGCCCTAAACTTTTTTCAAAAATAAATTATATAATGTCAAAAGATAAAATATATGTATTTGATACAACTTTAAGGGATGGAGAACAAGTTCCTGGATGTCAATTAAATACTGATGAAAAAGTTGAAATAGCTAAAGATCTTGAAGCTTTAGGTGTTGATGTTATAGAAGCAGGATTTCCAATCTCTAGTCCAGGAGATTTTAATTCTGTTGTGGAAATTTCAAAAAATGTAAGAGAAACAATTATTTGTGCTTTAAGTAGGGCAGTAGTTATGGATATTGATATGGCAGGGCAATCTTTAAAGGCAGCAAAAAGAAAAAGATTACATACTGGTATTGGTGCTTCTGATATTCATATCAAGCACAAATTTAAGTCAACTAGAGAAAAAGTTCTTGAACAAGCTATATCATCAGTAAAGTATTCAAGAAAGTATTTTGATGATATAGAGTTTTATCCAGAAGATGCTGGAAGAGCTGATCAGGATTTTCTTGCTAAGATGGTAGAATCAGTTATTGATGCTGGAGCAACTGTTATTAATATTGCGGATACTACTGGTTATAATATTCCAACAATGTATGGTGATAAAATTAAATTTTTAATAAATAATGTTCCTAATATAGATAAGGCAATCGTTTCTGTTCATTGTCATAATGATTTGGGATTAGCAACAGCTAATTCATTAGCTGGTCTTCAAAATGGTGCAAGACAAGTTGAAGTTACAATGAATGGAATAGGAGAGAGAGCAGGAAATACTTCTCTTGAAGAGATAGTAATGACACTTCATGCTCATCCTGCTTTAAATATGACAACTAATATTAATACAAAAAATATTGTACCGTTAAGTAAAAAGGTTAGTAAAATGATGAACATGCCTGTTCAAAGAAATAAAGCTATTGTTGGTGCTAATGCATTTGCTCATTCTTCAGGTATACATCAAGATGGATTTTTAAAATACAGAGAAACGTATGAAATTATTGATCCTTCTGATGTAGGAGTTAAGGAATCTTCTATTGATTTAACAGCTAGAAGTGGTAGAGCAGCGTTAACACATAGATTAAAGTTATTAGGATATGAATTCACCAAAATTGAGATGGAAACTGTATATATAAAATTTCTTAATATGGCTGATGAAAAAAAACTCATTCATGATGAGGATTTATATGAATTAGTTGGTGATAAAAAATAGTATGGGGAAAACATTATTCGATAAGGTTTGGGATAATCATATTGTTGATAATATTCCTAATGGACCAAGTATACTTTATGTAGATCAGCATTTAATTCATGAAGTTACTAGCCCTCAAGCATTTTCTGGTTTGAAAAAAAGAAATATTAATGTTTTTAGAAAAGATAGAACTGTAGCTACAGCAGATCATAATGTTCCTACATTAAACCAACATTTACCTATTCAAGAAGAATTATCAAGGAATCAAGTTGAAACTTTAACAAAAAATTGTAAAGAAACTGGCATTAATTTATATGGACTTGGACACAAATATCAAGGTATTGTTCATGTTATTGGACCGGAACTTGGTATAACTCAACCAGGAATGACTATAGTTTGTGGTGATAGCCATACTTCTACACATGGAGCATTTGGATCTATAGCATTTGGAATTGGAACTAGTGAAGTTGAAATGGTTTTGGCTACTCAATGTTTGCTTCAGAATAAACCCAAGCGAATGAAGATAGAGATTAATGGAAAATTAAATAAAGGTGTTTTTTCAAAAGATATTATACTTTATGTAATTTCTAAAATTAGTGCTTCTGGAGGTACTGGTTATTTTATTGAATTTGCAGGTTCAGCAATTGAGTCTTTATCAATGGAGGCTCGAATGACTATATGCAATATGAGTATAGAAATGGGAGCTAGGGGAGGAATGATTGCTCCAGATGAAATAACATATGAGTATATTAGGGGTAAAGAATTTGCTCCTAAAAATGAAAAATTTGATGAATCGGTACAAAAATGGAATATGTTAAAATCAGATGAAGATGCTGTTTTTGATAAGGTTTTAAAATTTGATGCTGAAGATATTGAACCAATGATTACTTATGGGACAAATCCTGGAATGGGAATAAAAATTAGTGAAGTTATTCCAAATTCTGCTGTTGAAAATTCAGATGAATCATTTAAAAAATCTTTAAAATATATGGGTTTAAAATCTGGTGATAAGTTACTAAATCATAAAATTGATTATGTTTTTATTGGTAGTTGTACAAATTCAAGAATTGAAGATTTAAGACTTTCTGCAAAAATTGTTAAAGGAAAAACTAAAGCTAAGCATGTTAGTGCTTGGGTCATACCTGGTTCAAAGAAAGTTGAAAAATTAGCTATAGATGAGGGTTTGAATAAAATTTTTATGGATGCGGGTTTTGAATTTAGACAACCTGGTTGTTCTGCATGTCTTGCGATGAATGAAGATAAAATTCCTAAAGACAATTATTGTGTTTCCACTTCAAATCGCAATTTTGAAGGAAGACAAGGACCAGGATCAAGAACATTTTTAGCTAGTCCTGTTACTGCTGCAATTTCAGCTTTAAATGGTTGCGTTTCTGATATAAGAGAACATATTTAATATGGAAAAATTTAATAAAATAATTTCTCAATTAACTCCCTTAAAGATTCAAAATATTGATACAGATCAAATAATACCTGCACGTTTTTTAAAAGCTGTCTCTAGAGAAGGTTTTGGAGAAAATTTATTTAGAGATTGGAGATATAATTCTAATAATGAACTAATAAAAGATTTTGTTTTAAATAATCACAATAAGGATTCTAAAATTTTAATTGCTGGAAGAAATTTTGGTTGTGGATCTAGTAGAGAACATGCAGCATGGGCTATATATGATTATGGTTTTAAGGTTGTGATTAGTAGTTTTTTTGCTGATATTTTTAAAAATAATTGTTTAAATAATGGTTTATTAGTTTTTCAATTGGAAGAAAAAATTATTCAAGAAATTTTTGATAAAATTGATAATAATCGAGATCATGAGTTTACTGTAGATTTAGAAAATCAAAATTTCTCTTCTAAAGATTTAAAAATCAATCATTCATTTTCTATAAATGAATATAATAAATCATGTTTATTAAATGGATATGATAATATTGATTATTTATTAAGCGTAAAGGATAAAATAATTCAATTTGAAAATAGTAAATAAATGATAAAAAATATTGCAGTATTAGCTGGAGATGGGATCGGTCCTGAAGTAATGAAAGAGGCAATTAAAGTTTTAGATGTAATTGTTTTTAAAACAGGTGTTACCTTTAATTATACTAATGCTCTAGTTGGTGCTTCAGCTATTGATTCTGAAAATAATCCGTTTCCTGATTCAACAAAACGGATATGTAAATCTTCAGATGCTATTTTATTTGGTGCAATTGGTGATCCAAAATATGATAATAATCCTAAAGCTAAAATTAGACCAGAAGATGGTCTTCTTGAGATGAGAAAATTTTTAGGTTTGTATGCAAATGTTAGACCAGTTAAAACATACAAATCTTTAATAGATGCGTCTCCTCTTAAAAGAGAAATCATTGAAAATGTAGACTTTGTTGTATATAGAGAATTAACTGGAGGTATATATTTTGGAGAAAAAGGGGTATCTGATGATGGTTCGGTTGTTTTTGACACATGTACCTATACCAGAGAAGAAATTGAAAGAATTTCTGAACTTGCTTTTAAAGAAGCATATAAAAGAAATAAGGAATTAACTCTTGTTGATAAAGCGAATGTATTATCTACTTCTAGATTATGGAGAGAGGTGGTCCAGGATATGGCAAAAAATAAATTTTCAGACATTAAAGTTAATTATCTCTTTGTAGATAATGCAGCAATGAAAATAATTACTAATCCATCTGAATTCGATGTTATACTAACAGAGAATATGTTTGGTGATATAATTACTGATGAAGCATCAGTTATAACGGGTTCATTGGGAATGCTTCCTTCAGCCTCTATAGGTAATAAGATATCTTTATTTGAACCAATTCATGGGTCTTATCCTCAAGCTGCTGGAAAAAATATTGCTAATCCTATGGCAATGATTCTATCAGCTGCTATGATGTTAAATTTGGCATTTGATATGAAGAAAGAGGCTGATATAATCCAAAATTCTGTAAGAGATGCTTTAGATTCTAATATTGTTACTGAAGATATATTATCTGAAAAAAGTTTATCTACATCTGAAGTTGGTGATTGGATTTCAAAGAGGATTGATGTACTATTTTAATAAAAATTAACTTTTCTTGATAATCTCATTTTTTGATAATAAGTTTTATTTTTTTACTTTGGTAGTATAATTGGTATTATGAAAAAGTTGATTTTTTTATTTTTTGTCTTTATTTCTTTTAATTCTTATTCCCAGGATATAAAGAAAATAAGTATTAATTTATATCCTAATCCAGCAACTGATTATATCACTGTAAAATTTGAGAATAATATTAATGTTGACGATTTTGATTTCAAAATACATAGTCTTATAGGTAATCAGTTGAATTTTAATTCAGAAAAAATTTCTGATTTTGAATTGAGAGTTGATATACAAAACCTATCAAAAGGTGTTTTTTTTCTTATTATTAATGAAAGAAATGATAGAAATAGAAAAATAGTAAAATTTCTAAAAAATTAAGGATTTTTTTCGTAATTGATTTCAAACAGATTTCTGTATTTTTCTGATAATTCTTTGTTAGGATGGTTATTATATGCTCTAGCTAGAGTATTTAATGAAACTAAATTTCTTTGAATTTCATATTTATTATTGATTTTATTATCAAAATAATAGTTTAAAATCTCATCTGCTCTTTTACTTGTTATTTCAGCTATTTCATTTGCTAGTTCTTCTGTCTTAATATCACCTATTTGATCTAGTTTCAACAAAAATTCAACAAGTTGTACTGAGAAATGATCATACATTATTGACTTATCTGGGATAAGCTCTAAAGATTTATTTATTACTTCAAGTGCTTTTTTATATTCACCATTATCAATCAAACTTCTGATAAGAGTATTAAAGGTTGCTCTATAATTCATTATAAATCCTCTATGATCTTCAGAAAAATAAGCATTTTCATTGTCTAATTCCCTCCAATATGAATTTTTCATAATGTTATAGTACATTAAATCCGAATTTATTAAACTTCCAGAATTAGAATTTAATATTGGAAGAAGCCTATATGTAAATCCTTCTTGAATCACATTTCTTTTTAAATCAAAACTTATTCCATTTAATGATGTATTATTAAAATAAATTGGTCTTTCCCATTTATTAGCTTCTAATAAATCTAAAAATGCAAGATCTTTTTTCTCAATACCTTTTTTATTTTTTTTAAGTGACAAAATAAGTTTATCAGTTTTATATTGTAAAAATTTATTAGGTAATCCTTCTATATTCTTACTTTCATCAATATTAAGGTATAAGGATTTTGATGGAATAACATTATAATTACTTGTACTAGTAGGTACTTGAATAGCTTTATTGTTATTTTTGACTAAGTTTAAATATGCACTTAAATTTATAGCTGCATCTTTAATTTTTGGATTATTAACATAAGGTAAATAATCATTTAATCCACCTTGAATATAATTATCTAAATTTAAATTAAATTTTATAGCATCAGATTTATTCTTTTTAGACATCATTTGATCTATGTACCAATCTGTATTAAAATAACTGAGTACTATTACTCTTACATCTGTTCTAAATTCTTCTACTTCTTGAACATACCACAGAGGAAAGGTGTCATTATCACCTCCCGTGAATAAAATAGAATTAGGAGCACATGATGCCAACAGGTTTTTTGCTGAGTCTACAGTTAGGTATCTTTTTGATCTGTTGTGGTCATCCCAATTTTCATATGCCATTATTGTTGGTGGAGATAATGAAAATAAAATGCTAAGGCCAATTGCTAGATTTTCTTTTTTGAAAATTTTTAAAAACATTGAATACAGAAATAAGGAACCAAAACCAATCCATATAGAAAATGCATAGTAAGATCCTGCATATATATAATCTCTTTCTCTAGGTTCTGTTGGAGGACTATTCAAATAAAACACAAGAGCAATTCCAGTTAAAATAAATAGTAATGTCACTACAGAAAAGTTCTTTTTATCTTTTGAATATTGAAAAAACATACCAAGAATTCCAAATATTAGAGGTAACATTAAATAGTTGTTTCTAGCTTTATTTTTTTCAATTTGATAAGGCACTGTTTCAAATGCATTAGCAATACCTAACCATTGAGCATCTTGAATATCTGATTCTCTACCAGAAAAATTCCATAAAAAATACCTTAAGTACATATGACCTATTTGATATTTAAAAAAGAATTCTATATTATCAGAAAAAGTTGGATTTTGATTTTTATTTAAGTTGGTTATTTCTCTGTATCGCTGAATATGATTTGGTTGATTGCTGTACATTCTAGGAAAAATTGTTGTCCTCTTAGGATCATAGACATATTTAAATTTCTTTTCTTTAATTTCATATCTTTCTTTTCCTTTTTTATATGTTATTCCATTTTCTACTTGATCCGTAACATTAGCGTCAAAATATTGACCTTTAAATAGAGGCCTGTAACCATATTGTTCCCTTTTTAAATATGAAATAAAGTTTAAAATGTTTTCGGGATTATTTTCATCTATTGGAGGATTATAACTTGATCTTATTAGAACTAAAGAATATGATGAATACCCAATTAATATGAAAGTTAATGATAGTAATGATGTATTTAAAATTACCTTTTCTTTGAGTTCTGAGTATCTTATTAGATATATTAAAGTTAAAATAAAGAGAATAATAAAAAATATTATACCACTTCCAAATGGTAGACCAATTGAGTTAACAAAAAACCTTTCAATGAAACTGGCAAATGATGGTAATCCAGGAATTATACCTTCAATTATTAAAATAATTATAAGTGAGCTTATTAGCAAAGATGAAATTATGCCTAAAGTAGATATTTTTTTACTTTTTCTAAAATATATTATCAAAGCTAAAGCAGGAATAGTAACTAAATTTAATAGGTGAACTCCTATTGACAGTCCCATCATGTAGGCAATTAATATAATCCATTTATTTTGATTAGATTCAGATTCTATAGTTTCCCATTTTAGGATAGCCCAAAAAACAAAAGCTGTAAAAAAAGAAGAAATAGCATATACTTCAGCCTCAACTGCAGAAAACCAAAATGAATCTGAAAATGTAAATACCATAGATCCAGTAAATCCTGCTAGTATTATTAGAATTATATTTTTATTATTTTTTGGGGAAATGATTTTTTTTGATAGATGAGTTATGCTCCAGAAAAGAAATAAAATTGTAAAAGAGCTTGCCACTACACTTAAAAAGTTAACTGCTAGAGCGATATTTTCATTATTACCTAAAGCAAATAAAGAAAAAAATCTTCCTAACAATAAATAAAATGGAGCTCCTGGTGGGTGAGGAACTTCAAGTTTACTTGATACTGCTATAAATTCTCCACAATCCCAAAAACTTGCTGTGTCTTCAACAGTAATGCTATAAACAATTAATGATATTATCAATGCTATCCATCCTGAAAAATTATTTATTTTATTGAAATTCCACATAAAAATCTATTTCAGCGAAAATAATATAAATTATTATAATCATAATCTATTGATTGAGTTAATTTGTAAAATAAAAATGAAAAAAAAATTTATACTTTTATTATTATTCATTGTCTGTTCTAATATTAATTTATATTCTCAGAAGGACACTTCAAAAAGCATATTGTCAGATATAGATATTCAAATTGAATCTACTGATGCAATTAATAAGATGTATAATTTTAATTTTGATGAAGCTGAAAAAGAATTTACATGGTTAATTGATGAATATAAAAACCATCCACTTCCAATTTTTTTATTGGGCTTAAGTAAATGGTGGAGGATTGAAGCAGAAGTAAATCAAGGGATAGAATTTGAAGCTAAACAAAAAAATAACTTGGATAATCAATTTTTGTCATTGATGGATAAATCAATATTACTTTCAAAGAAAATATATGAAGATGGAAATAAAATTGATGGAGCATTTTTTCTTGCTGCATCGTATGGTTTTAAAGGTAGGTTGTTGTCGGAAAGAAAAAGTTGGAGAAAAGCTGCTTTTTCTGGAAAAAATGCTCTTAAATATTTAAAAGAAATTCGAAAAGAAGATTACTTAATACCTGAAATCGCATTTGGTAATGGTCTCTTTAATTATTATTCTATTTGGATATCTGATAAATATCCCATTCTTAAACCAATAGTTAGCTTTTTTCCCAAGGGAGATAAAATTATAGGTATTGAACAATTAGATAATGCTGCTAAAAACTCATTTTATACCAGAACTGAAGCGCAATATTTTCTTATGAGAATATTTTCTGAGGAAAATAAATTGAGTAAAGCTTTACAGATTTCAAATTATCTTCATAATACATATCCTATGAATTCAATATTTCATAGGTATTATACTCAATTATTATACAGATTAGGTTATTTTGATGAATGTGAAATTCAGTTAAATGAATTATTTAAAAATTATTTTAATAATATACTAGGGTATAATGTTAATGTTGTAAGAAATGCTCATTTTTTTAAAGCAGAAATAGAAAGAAAAAAATTAAATATTGAAAGTGCAAAAGAAAATTATTTGAAGTCGATAGAGTATTCTATTCAAATGAAAAATCAAAGATTAGGCTATACGCTTTATTCATATTATTATTTAGGAAAATTAGAATATGACAATAGAAATTTTAAAACTTCGAAACAATATTTTAAAAGGGTTATTAGATTAAGTAAGAGGAAAGAAAAAATCAATATTGATTCTAGAAATTATTTGCGTAAAATAAAATAATCTTTGTTATTAAACTTATTTATATTTGTCGATCAAAATTTAAATTAATTTATTTATATAATAACCAAATTTTATTTTAAAGTATGAAAATCGATAATATTGATAGAAAAATTTTAAGAATGCTTCAAGAGAATTCTAAAATTACTAATGCATATCTTTCTAAACAAATAGGACTTTCACCTGCACCAACTCTTGAAAGAGTTAGAAAATTAGAAAAAAAAGGTATTATCAGTGGATATCATGCACAATTAAATTTATCTGAAATAGGTTTAGGAGTAAGCACATTTGTTTTAGTATCCTTAAAAGAGCATAATAAAAAAAATATTAATATTTTTCTTGATAAAATTAATAAAGTAAAAAATGTTATAGAGTGTCATCATATTACTGGAACGGGTGATTTTATGTTAAAAGTAGTTTCTGAAAATATAGCATCATATCAAAAATTAATGTTAGATAAAGTCAGTGAAATTGAGGCAACTGATAGTTTGCAGTCAATGGTTATTCTTTCTACTTTTAAGGATAATAAGGTAATGCCTTTATAATTTATTAAAATGACAAATATTGTTTTAAATGCAGATGATATAGAAAAAAAGATTAAAAGGTTATCATATCAGATTATCGAAAAAAATATTAATAAAAAGAACATTGTTATTATAGGTATTCGACCAAATGGAAAGTATTTATCTGAGAGAATAAAAGGCTATATTATGGAGTATTCTGATATTCAAGTTTCATTATATGATATGGAATTAGATAAAAAAAGTTTTTTATTTAAGAAATGTAGTCCTGAGTTAATTTATGAGCATATAAATAATAATATTATAGTATTTATCGATGATGTTATGAATTCTGCAGGAACATTGATGTATGCAATTAATAAAATACTTTCTTATCATCCTACAGATATTCAAATAGGAGTTTTAATAGAAAGAACTCATAAAAGTTTTCCTCTTTCTGCAAATTTTAAAGGATTAGAATTGAGTACCTCTGAATTTGAACATGTTGAAGTTAGATTAAATGAATCACCAAAGGTTATAATAACATGATTTATATTACTAGAAAAGAACATTTTAATGCAGCTCATAAACTTTATAATTCTAAATTTTCACATGAAAAAAATTTAGAATTATATGGTATTTGTTCGAATGAAAATTGGCATGGTCATAATTATGATCTTATAGTGACAGTAAAAGGAAATATAAATTCGGAAACTGGAATGGTTATTAATTTAAAAACTTTATCAGATATTATTAAATCAGAAATATTAGAAAAAGTTGATCATAAAAATTTAAATCTTGATGTTCCATTTTTAGAAGGTAAAGTGACTACAACTGAAAATGTTGTTATTGAATTCTGGAAAATTCTTGATAAAAAATTAAGGTTGCTTAATGATGTGAATTGTCAGTTACATTGTATTAAACTTTATGAAACTCCAAGAAATTTTGTAGAATATTATGGAGAAAAATAATTCAGATATTTTTATAATCTCTGGTGAGAAATCTGGTGACATTTATGGTTCATATATTATAGAAAATTTACTTAAATCAAATTCTTCTCTTAAAATTGATTGTTGGGGAGGTTCTCAAATGGAGAATGCTGGAGGAAATATTTTAGAAAATTATTCTAATTACAGTGTGATGGGATTTGTTGAGGTTTTGTATAAACTTCCTTTATTACTTAATAAACTTAAAAAATGTAAAAAAGATATTTTAAGACTTAATCCAAAGTTGATTTTATTAATTGATTTTCCTGGATTTAATTTAAAAATTGCAAAATTTGCTAAAAGGAATGGCTTTAATGTACATTACTATATCCCTCCTAAAGTTTGGGCTTGGAATCCTAGTCGTATATCTATTTTGAAAAAATATGTTGATAAGATATATTCAATTTTACCTTTTGAAAAGAAATATTTTTTAAAGAATTCCCTTAATGTTGATTATGTTGGAAATCCAGTTATAAAAAAGATAGATAGTTTTTCTATTAATAATTCTGAAAATTTAAATAATAAAATTATTTCTCTGCTTCCAGGAAGTAGAATTGGTGAATTAAAATATTCATTACCAATTTTTAAAAATTTAGTTGAAAAATTGCCAAATTATACGTTTAATGTATGTGGTGTGAGTGATTTACCTAAATCTATTTATGATGGTATTAAAAAGTTTCATAATGTTAATGTTATATATGAAAATACTTATGATACAATATGTAATTCTGCATTTTCTGTTGTTATGTCTGGAACAGCTAGTCTTGAAGTTGCTCTTTTAGGAGTACCACAAGTGGTTGTATTTAAAATTTCTAAATTATCCTATTTGATAGGAAAATTATTAATCAAAGTAAATTTTATATCACTTGTTAATTTGATTTTATCAAGAAATTGTGTTAAAGAATTAATTCAAGATCAATTTAATACAGCAATGATAGTAGATGAGTTGAAAAAAATGGAAAATAATGTTGAATACAGAAATAATATGATAAAGAGTTATAGTGAATTAAGAAAAATAATTGGAGTGAGTGATGCCTCAGTAAAGGTGTCTAATAAACTTTTATTATCTATTTAGGTTTTCTGATCAGAATTTCATCAATTATTCCATACTTTTTTGCTTCAGTAGCTCTCATCCATTTATCACGATCAGAATCTTTTTGTATTTCATTAAAAGATTTTCCAGTATGACTTGCTAGAATATTGTATAAGTCTTTTCTTAATTCTTGCATCTGTTTTAATGTTATTTCCATATCGGTAGATTGTCCCTGCATTCCTCCGCTTGGTTGATGAATCATAACTCTAGAGTGTTTTAAAGCTGATCTTTTATTTTTTGTTCCACCAGCCAATAAAATAGCACCCATGGATGCTGCCATTCCAGTACATATTGTGGCAACATTGGGTGATACATATTGCATTGTATCGTAAATACCTAAACCTGCATAAACTGAACCTCCAGGAGAATTGATATATAATAATATATCTTTTTTTGAATCAACTGATTCAAGAAATAAAAGTTGTGCAGTTATAATATTTGCTATATTTTCTTCGATTCCCATTCCAAGAAAAATAATTCTATCCATAATAAGTCTAGAAAAAACATCAATTTCTCTAAAATTTGTTGGTCTTTCTTCAATGACTGATCGAGTCATATTTTCTACTTTTTCAACATATTTATCAAATGTAAGGCCATTTAAATTTTTGTCTTTTACTATATATTTTCTTAATTCTTTTCTGTTCATACTGATAAAATTAATTTATTTTATTTGCAAGTAGCTTAAATTTATCAAATGTTATTGATTTTTCACTAATTGATACTTTTTCTTTAATTAGATTAAAAACTTTATTTGATTTTAATTGGTTAAAAATTTTAAGATAATTTTCTCCATTATTATGTTTTAAATAATTATCAACAAATTTATTTATGTCTTGATTTACTTCTTGAAGTCCTGATCCTTGTAATTGATTTTGTATTTGATGCTTAGCAAGGGATATAATCTCCTCATTTTCAATTTTGATACTATTTTTGTCTACAATATCATCTACTATATAAGACCATTTAATTTGGTTACAATATTGTTCAAATTGTTGAGTTAGTAACTTTTTACTTGTTTTTTCATCGTTATTTTTGGTAATCCAATCTTTTACATAATTAGTAGGAACTTCAATATTATATTTTGATACTAAATTGTTTTCAATTTCTCTATTTAGTAATAATTCACTTTCTCGCAAATAATTTGCAGAAAGTGATTTTTTAATTTCATTATTAAATTCTTTTATTGTTTTAATTTTTCCGATTCCAAATAGTTTATCAAATAATTCAGAATTAATCATTGCGGGAGATCTTTCAATAATATTTTCAATTTTGATAGAAACTTTATTAGGAGAGTTTTTTGTCTCCATTTTTTCACCTAGTATTTGAGATATTTTTTCATTATTACTTTTTGTTAATTTTAGTAAATCAATAGAAATAATATCATTAATAGATTTTCCGATAATTTTGTTAGTTTCTTTATTATCTAATTCTTCAATTTCTAATAATGTTTTTTTTGTTTTATTATCATATGATATTTCACCATATACTGAAGATTTATTAGTTACTTTTTTTAAGTTTTCAATATTTGCGTATTGAGTTTGTAAATTCTTTATTGTTTCGTCAACTATTTTTTTTTCAACTTTAATTTTGTGTAGGGTGTATTTAGATTTTTTTGTAAATGATTCTGTTTTAAAATTACTTAGGTGTCCTATTTTAAAATCAAAATCAAAATTTTCGATATTATCAATATTAGTATCTTCAAGTTTGTTTCCTTGTGGTATAGGTTCACCTATTATTTTAATTTTTTCATCTTTTATATATGAATTGATTTTATTACTAACTATTTTGTTGAGTTCTTCAAACAAAACACCTTTACCATACATTTTTTTTAATAATTGAATAGGAACCATTCCGGGTCTGAAGCCTTTTAAATTAGCTCTTTTTTTAAGTTCTTTTAGTTTTGATTCGTATTGGTTTATATAGTCTTTTTTTTCTAATACAAGGTGTATAGTTGATTCTGTTTTTGAAATTTTTGTCTTAGTTATTTTCAATTTTTATTATTTATTTAATTTGTGCGGACGGAGGGACTCGAACCCACAAGCCTTACGGCGCTAGATCCTAAATCTAGTGCGTCTACCAATTTCGCCACGTCCGCATAAAACAGTTTGCAAATGTAGAAATAAATTATTTTAATGAGAAAATTTAAATTAAATTTCAATTTGTAAAAATGAACACAAATAAACAAACATTTACTTTAGAAGAAAAAGACAATAAATTGGTTCTTAATGCATATAGAAAGCTTTTAAGGCATTCTAAATTTATTGTTTCTAAATCTGATACTATTAATATAAAAAAAGCATTTAGAATTTCTTTAAAAGCTCATAAGGGAGCGAGAAGAAAATCAGGAGAACCTTATATTTTACATCCAATAAATGTTGCTCAAATTTGTGTTCAAGAGATTGGATTAGGAGCTACATCAATAATAGCTGCTTTATTACACGATGTAGTTGAAGATACTGATTTAACTATAAAATTTATAGAAAAAAATTTTGGAGACAATGTCGCTAGAATTTGTGATGGATTAACTAAAATATCTGGAGTTTTTACACCTGGATCATCTATACAATCTGAAAATTTTAAGAAAATGTTATTAACTCTTGTGGATGATATGAGGGTTATTTTGATAAAATTGGCTGATCGATTGCATAACATGAGGACACTTGAAAGCATGTCAAGAAAAGGACAGTTAAAAATTTCATCAGAAACAATTTATGTTTATTCACCTTTGGCTCATAGACTTGGACTTTATTCTATAAAATCAGAATTAGATGATTTATATTTAAAATATACTGATAAAAGAAGTTTTAATTATATATCAAACAAATTAAGAGATACTAAATACAGTAGAGATAAGTTCATAAAATCTTTTATACGACCAATAAATAAAAAATTAAAAGATTTAGATTTAAAATTCAAAATTTTAGGAAGACCAAAATCTATTTTTTCAATAAATAATAAGATAAAGAATCAGGATAGAAGTTTTGAAGATATTTATGATCTTTTTGCAATTAGGATTATTTTAGATGTAAATCTTGAAGAAGAAAAAACTGTTTGTTGGCAGGCTTATTCAGTAGTAACGGATTTTTATCATCCTAATTCTGATAGGTTGAAAGATTGGATTTCAACACCTAAAGCTAATGGATATGAGTCTTTACACACCACTGTTATGAGTAGTATTGGAAAATGGGTAGAAGTTCAAATTAGATCTAAGAGAATGGATGATATAGCAGAAAAGGGGTTTGCGGCTCATTGGAAATATAAAGAAAAATTAAAAGGAGATTCTAGATTTGATGATTGGATAAGTTCTATTAGAGATTTGGTAAGTCAGAAAAATTATTCTCCTCAGGAATTTTTAGATGATTTTAGAGGAAATTTATATAATGAAGAGGTTTTTGTTTTTACTCCAAATGGTGATTTAAAAACACTTCCTATAAATTCAACTGTTCTTGATTTTGCCTACTCTATTCATACAGAAGTTGGTTCAAAATGTACTGGAGCTATAATCGATAAAGTATTAGTTCCATTAACTCAAATTTTAAAGAGTGGTGATCAAGTTAATATAATTACTTCTACAAAGCAGAAGCCGTCAGAGGATTGGATAAATAAAGTCGTTACATCTAAGGCAAAATCATCTATTAAGTCAAGTTTAATAAGACAAAGAAAAAATTTATCTACTCAAGGAAAAGATCTTATAAAAAGAAAATTTAAAAAATTAAAATTAGAATTTGATGAAAATATTTCTAAAGTGGCTAGTTATTTTCATTATAAAAGTGTTATAGAATTTTATTATGATATAGCAAAAGGAATATTTAATCTAAAAAAGATTAGAGAGTATTTAAATTCTGTTGAAAAACTTAAAATAAAAGAGGAAAAATTAATTGTAAAAGATAAATCTAAAAAAATTATAAATAAAAAAACATCTAGTAATTTAATTTCATTTGATGGTAATAATCAGATGTTAGATTATTCCATTTCTTTATGTTGTAACCCTATTCCTGGTGATGATATTTTTGGATTTGTAACTATTAATGAAGGTATTAAAGTGCATAGGACAAATTGTTCAAATTCACCTGAATTATTATCTAAGTATGCCTATAGGGTTATAAAAGCAGAATGGTTTACTAAAATAAATGATAATTTAGTATCATCCTTATTGATTAATGGTACAGATAGGATTGGGGTTCTTGATGATATCACCAAAATAATTTCTTCACAACTAAAGGTAAATATGAAATCAATTTCAATAAAAATGAAGGATGGAATTTTTGAAGGAAAAATAGAATTATTTGTGTCTGATACTTTACAATTATTTAAATTGATAGAAAAATTACAAAAAGTTAAAAATGTGATTGGTATTAAAAGAATTGATTAATTTATATGGAGTCAAAATCATCTGTAATAAAAGAAGTTAGAAAAATTTTAGATAAACATCTTGAGTTAAAGGGATTGAGAAAAACACCTGAGAGATATGCAATTATTAATGAAATATATTCATATAATCATCATTTTGATGCTGATGAGTTGTATAATAGAATGATTAAGAAAAATTATAGAGTAAGTAAGGCAACTATATACAATACTTTGGATTTATTAGTAAATATTGATTTGGTAAGTAGACATATTTTTAAAGATAATCTTGCTAAGTACGAAAAATCTTTTGGTTTTAAACAGCATGATCATATTATTCTTGATAATGATGAAATATTAGAATTTTGTGATCCTAGAATTCAATTAATTAAAAATTCAGTTGAAGAAATGTTTGGTGTTGAAATTAAAGATCATTCTTTGTATTTTTTTGGAACTAAAAAAAAGAAATAAATGCAAGTTGATGTGTTGTTAGGTTTACAATGGGGTGATGAGGGTAAAGGTAAGATTGTTGATTTTTTAGCTCCAAATTATAATGTTATTGCAAGATTTCAGGGAGGCCCAAATGCAGGACATACATTAGAATTTAATGGAAATAAGCATGTTTTACACCAAATACCTTCTGGTATTTTTAGAGAAAACAAGGAAAATATTATAGGTAATGGAGTTGTTTTAGATCCCGTTATTTTTATGAAAGAAGTTGAAGATATATACGATAAATTCGGTATAGATTTAAAGGATTGTCTAATTATTTCTAATAAAGCACAATTAATTTCACCAATTCATAGGCTTTTAGATAAGCTTCTTGAGGACAGTAAAGGGGATAAGAAAATAGGGTCTACTTTAAAAGGAATTGGTCCTACTTATCAAGATAAAATTGGTAGACATGGTTTGCGAGTGGGGGATGTATTGTCAGAATTTTTTATAAATAAATATAAAGATCAAAAATCTACTCATGATTATTTTTTAAAAGGAAACTATTCAAGTGATTTTATAGAAAAGGAAGATTTATTTTTTAAGGCTGTTGATTTTTTAAAAGAATTTAATATAACAGATACTGAGTATGTAGTTAATAATCATATAAAAAAAAACAATAAAGTTTTAGCAGAAGGAGCCCAAGGAACATTATTAGATATAGATTTTGGAAGTTATCCATTTGTAACATCATCAAATACAACTACTGCTGGAGCATGTGTAGGGCTTGGTGTTTCTCCAAAAAAGATTGGCAATGTTTTTGGTATTTTTAAAGCTTATTGTACCCGTGTAGGGGCAGGACCTTTTCCTACAGAATTATTTGATCAAGTAGGAAAAAATATTGGAATAAATGGGAATGAATTTGGATCAACAACGGGAAGATCAAGAAGATGTGGATGGCTTGATTTACCTGCATTAAAATATTCAGTTATGTTAAATGGGGTTACTGATCTTTATATGATGAAGTCAGACGTTTTATCAGATTTTAAAACTATTAATATTTGTATTGGTTATAAATATAAAGGAAAGGATATTGATTATTTTCCTACATTAATTGAATCTGAAGATATTAAACCAATTTATAAATCATTTAATGGTTGGTCATCAAATATCAACAATTGTAGAAATTATAAGAATTTAGATCAAGAATTCAAAGATTATATAAATTTTATTCAAGATAATTTAGGTGTACCTATTAAATTAATTTCTCTTGGTCCTGATAGAGAAGCTACTGTTTTAGTAAATTAAATTTTTCACTCTATTAAATATATTTTAATTTAGCGTAATTAAAATCTGATTAATGTCGCTATTGCTCAATTCTTTAATAGTATCTGAACCAACATCAAAATTTTATAATCAAAAAATAAATATATTAATTGGATCTGATGGTATTATTAAGAAAATATCAAAAAGGAAAATCACTAATAAAACAAGAAGAGTAATTGATTGTCAGAGCAAAAAAGTTTCTGTGGGTTGGATAGATTTTCATTCAAACTTTTGTGATCCTGGAAACGAATATAAAGAAGATTTAAATTCAGGTATAAATTTAGCTTCAAAATCAGGCTTTGTTGACATATTACTTAGTTCTGATACGAATCCAGTTATTCAAACTAAGAATGATATTATTTACATAAAAAATAAGTCTTTAAATAGATTGACATCAATTCATCCTACTGCTGCAATTACTAAAAATTCTACTGGAATAGAGATGAATGATATAATAGATTTATATAATTCAGGCGCTGTTGCTTTTTCTGGTGGAACTTCGATAATTAAAAATTCAGAATTAATTTTAAAATCATTATTGTATCTAGATCAAATAGATGGCTTATATATATCTAAACCTAATGATTTTCATTTATCTAAAGGACAGGTTAACGATGGGATAAATAGTAATAAAGTTGGTTTAAAAGGTATTCCATCTATATCAGAGACCATTGGAATTAAAAGAGACCTATCAATACTTGAATATGTGGGTGGAAAAATTCATTTTTCTGGTATATCTACTAAAAATTCTGTTGAATTAATAAAAAAGGCTAAATCAAAAGGTTTAAATGTTACTTGTGATGTTCCAATATATAATCTTTTACTTGATGATTCTAAAATATTAAATTTTGAAACATGTTATAAAGTTGATCCTCCACTACGTACAAAAGAGGATATGGATTCTTTAATTATTGGCTTAGAGGATGGTACTATTGATGTTATTTCTTCTTATCATCAACCACAAGATATTGATAGTAAAAATGTAGAGTTTGATAAAGCAAGCTTTGGTATTATTTCATTACAAACATTTTATTCAAATCTAGTTGAATTATCTAGTAAAATTTCTTTTGATATTTTACTAGATAAATTTACAAGAAATCCTAGAAGAATTTTAAAATTGGATCAACCTGAAATTAAGGAAGGTAATAGAGCTATTTTAACAATTTTTGATCATAACTCTTCATGGGATTATAATGAAAATACGAATCTTTCAAAATCTATTAATTCTCCATGGATGGATTGGTCAATTAGGGGAAAAGTTGAAGGAATTGTAGTTGGTTGTGATACAAATATATTATTATAATAAAATGAGGAATATTGATTTATCTATAGTAATACCAGTATATAATGAAGAAGAATCTTTAGAATTATTATATAATTCAATTATAAATAATCTGCAGAATACGAATTTGAATTTTGAAATTATTTTTATTGATGATGGAAGTTCAGATAATTCCTGGGATGTTATAAAGACTATATCTGAAAAAAAAACAAATTTAAGCTCTATTAAATTCAAAAAAAATTATGGAAAATCTGATGCATTAGATGCTGGATTTAAAGCCTCAAATGGAACATATGTTTTAACTATGGATGCTGATTTACAAGATGATCCTAATGAAATATATCCTTTATTTAAAATGATAAATCAAGATAATTATGATCTTGTTTCTGGATGGAAAAAAAAGCGAAATGATCCTCTTTCAAAAACTATTCCCTCTAAATTTTTTAATTTGATAACCAGAATATTTTCAGGAATAAAGCTAAATGATTTTAATTGTGGAATAAAAATATATAAAAAGGAATTAGTAAATTCTGTAAATTTATATGGTGAAATGCATAGGTATATTCCTTTAATTGCAAAGTGGAATGGATATGATAAAATTGGAGAAAAAGTAGTTAACCATAATAAACGTAAATTTGGACAAACAAAATTTGGTATGGAAAGATATATTAGAGGTTTTTTAGATCTTATTTCAGTAAGTTTTGTCTATAGATTTAGAAAAAGACCAATGCATTTTTTTGGATCTCTTGGTGTAATATCTTTTTTAATAGGTCTCATTTCAGTAGGTTGGATTATATATGAAAAGTTATCTAAAATATCTAATAATATTCCTTTAGATCAAATAAGACCCGTTACTGATCAACCTCTTTTTTATATTGCTTTGGTAACTATAATTGTAGGAGTTCAATTATTTTTAGTCGGATTTATCTCTGAGTTAATAATATCAATAAATTCTGATAAAAATGGATACATTATAGAAGATTCAGATATCAAATAAATTGTCTGCTTCTTTTTAATTATTGGAAAGTTATTATTTTGATGCAATAAAAATTATTTCACTTTTAGGTAATCCATATTTCATTTTTAGATCTTCAGATAATTTATTTATGTAATTATTTTCATCAACTTTGAAACCTATTAATGTTAGTCTTTTATTGTAATCTTTTCCATATTTTCTTACATGATCTGATTGACCATATTTCTTTTCTCTTTCTAATGAATTTGTGATAGACTTATCTTCTAATGTTTTATTTGGTAGGGGATGATAAAAAGGAACTTGAAGTATAGAATATCCACTCTTTTTCAATACTCTTTTAATTTCTTTAAGAGCTAAAATATCATTCTCAACGTGTTCAAGAACATGATTACATAAAATAACATCAAATGTATTATTTTCAAATGGCATATTATGGATATCCATTTTTATATCTGCAAGAGGTGAATTTAAATCTCCAGTGGTATAATTTAAGTTTTTGGAGTTTTTAAATTTTTCTATAAAGCATTGTTCTGGTGCAATATGTAAGACATTTAATTTTTTATTAAAAAAATTAGTTTCATTTTTTAAATAAAGGTAAATTAATCTATGTCTTTCTAATGAAAGACAATTTGGACAAAGAGCATTTTCTCTTACTTTTCTGCCGTATGGGAAAAATTTTCTTAGACTAATTTTACAAATTGGACAAAATACAACATCTCCTTTATATAGTAGAGTTATAATTTTAAAAATTGGTTTACTGATTCTTTGTAAAAAAGATCTTGGGAATTTTTTTAATAAAAACCCAATAATAAATTTTATCATTATTTTTTATTAGAATTTCCAATGTAGTTGTTAGGAGTTATTTTCGATAGCTCGTTTTTAATTTTTTGGTTAATAGGAAGGTCATTAATAAATTTAGATATTGATTCTTTTGTAATTTTTTCATTATTTCTAGTGAGATCTTTAAGAAGTTCATAAGGATTTGAAATTTTTTCTCTTCGTAAAATTGTTTGAATAGCTTCTGAGATAACAGCCCAGTTATCATTTAAATCTTTTTCAATAGTTTTTTTTCCAATATCTAATTTATTAATTCCTTTAATTATTGAATTAAAGGCTATTTTGGTATAAGCTAAAGGTAAACCAATATTTCTTGATATAGTAGAATCTGTTAAATCTCTTTGAAGTCTTGAAATAGGAAGTTTTTCAGCAAAAAATGTATATAAAGAGTTTGCTAACATTAAATTTCCTTCAGCATTTTCAAAATCAATGGGATTTATTTTATGTGGCATTGTTGATGATCCAACTTCTTTTTTATTCACTTTTTGAATAAGATAATTAATTGATATATAATGCCATATATCTTTACAAAAATCTATAAGGATGGTATTAATCCTAGATAAATTATGAAATATTGCAGCCATATTATCATAGTGTTCTATTTGTGTAGTTGGTTTACTTCTTTCAAGTCCTAATTTTTCAAGAAATTTATTTGAAAAATTATTCCAATCAATTGAGGGATAGGAAACATAGTGAGCATTAAGATTACCTGATGCACCTCCAAATTTTCCATTATTAGGAATTTTATATAATAAATTGAGTTGATTTTTAATTCTCTCATGGAAAACATTTATTTCTTTTCCAAAAGTTGTGGGACTAGCAGCTTGCCCATGAGTTCTTGCAATCATGGAAATATTTATAAAATCATCAGATTTGTTTTTTAATAATTTTAAAACATCATCTAGACTAGGTAGTAGTATATCTTTTAAACAAAGTTTTAGCATTAAAGGAATTGCAGTGTTATTTATATCTTGAGAAGTTAATCCAAAATGAATGAACTCTTTGTAATGTTCCAATCCAAGATCATCAAATTTTTCTTTAATAAAATATTCAACAGCTTTTACATCATGATTAATTTTTTGTTCTATTTTTTTTATTCTATTAGCATTTTTTAATGAAAATTTAGATGTGATAGCACTAATTTTTTTTTTATCAGAAGAACTAATTGAAGCTAATTGTTTTAAAGGAATATCAGATAAAGCTTTAAAATATTCAATTTCTACATACACTCTATATTTTATAAGTGCATATTCTGAGAAATAGCTTGATATTTTGTTTGATATTTTGCTATATCTACCATCAATTGGTGATATGGATTTTAAATTATTTTCATTCATAATAGTCTGCAAATTTAGATAATAATTATTATAGATATCTTTTTTTTAATCAATCAGCATTATTTTTGCGTTTGTATAAATTATTGAAATGGAAAATAAATCGAAAGTTAAAATTCATATTGATGGAGATATTCATGATATAGAGGTAGGTAAAAAAGAAACTATTCTTGATGCAGGTATTGAAAATGATATTGATATGCCGTACTCATGTCAAAGTGGTGTCTGTACATCTTGTCAGGGAAAATTAATTTCGGGAAATGTTAAAATGGATGTTTCGGATGCATTATCGGATGAAGAAATTGCAAAAGGTTACATTTTGTGTTGTCAGTCTATTCCATTGACTGATAATTTAGTAATTGAAATAGAATAATATTTTTATTAAACTTATACACATTATAGAAACAAAAACAATCTTATTTCGTTATAACATTAAATTAGTTTGATAAATATTAAATAATGCAATAAATTTGCGGATCAGTTTTCACAAAATAATTAATTCATGAGACAACTCAAAATCACCCAATCGATTACCAACAGAAGAGAAAGTCACACTTTAGAAAAGTATTTTACAGAAGTTAGTGGTGTTCCGATGATTACTCCTGATGAGGAAGTAAGATTAGCAAAACAAATTAAAAAAGGTAATCAAGATGCTCTCGATAAATTAGTTAGAGCTAATCTAAGATTTGTAGTTTCGGTTGCTAAGCAATATCAAAACAGAAGTCTTCCATTAAATGATTTGATTAATGAAGGAAATTTAGGTTTAATTAAAGCTGCTAAAAAGTTTGATGAAACTAAAGGATTTAAGTTTATTTCTTATGCTGTTTGGTGGATTAGGCAATCTATTATGCAAGCACTTGCAGAGCAATCAAGAATTGTAAGGCTTCCAATGAATAAATCTGGAGCTATTAATCAAATTAGAAGGGCTTATGCAGAATTGGAACAAAAATTAGAAAGGGAGCCTACTGAAGAAGAAATAGCAAAAAATTTAGAGATGAAACCATCTGAAGTAAGAAGTACTTTGGGTGCTGAAGTTAAACAAATGTCAATGGATGCTCCTTTTGGAGAGGATGATTCTGGATCTTTATTAGATGTTCTTGAAAATAATAGTGAAGGACCTACTGATACAGGTTTGGTTTTTAATAATTCTTTAAAAATTGAGACAATGAGAGCATTATCAACTTTAACACCAAGAGAAAGAGATGTTGTTCTTATGAGTTTTGGCATAGGTTTTGATAATCCATATACCTTGGAAGAAATTGGTGATGTTATGGGATTAACTAGAGAAAGAGTTCGTCAGATTAGAGAGAAAGCACTTCAAAAATTAAGAGAACCAGGTAAAAATAAACGTCTTAAAGAATTTTGTGCTAATTAATATTATTTTAGATTAATAATTAATTTTATGGTTTTTATATACTATTTATTTAATAAAACTTATAAAAAAACTATAATATTGTACTGTTGAAATATAATTCAGTTAGTGTAAGTATTTTACATTAAGTCTATTAGAACCATTAATTATGAAAATAAAACTTTTTCTTTTTTTATTAATTTTCATATTTATTTCATGTAACAAAGTTGAAAATACATCAGAAAGTGTTAATAGTTCTCCTTTAATTAAAAAATCTATAATAGTAGGTGATGCTAAGTATGATGGTCCAGAAAAGATTTCTTATTATCATGCAGCCATTAGGAATGGTAACATTGATATAAATAAACCTTCAAGGTTTAGAGAATATAGGAGTGGATATCGTGGTGTTGAGTATAATAAACTTATGAGTTCAAGAAATAATTTATTGAATTCTAGATCTCTAACTAATTTAGAAGAAGATAATGATATTAGGTATTCTAATTATGCTGAAGATAATGCTGTTTTTACTGAGAGAGGTCCAACTAATGTTCCAGGTAGAACTAGATCTATTGCAGTTGATGAAACTGATGCTACAGGGAATACATGGTATGCTGCTGCTGTAGGTGGAGGAGTATGGAAAACAATAGATGCTGGAGTTTCATGGACTGAACTTTCGAATGATTTAACTAATATCGCTGTTTCTTCTGTAGCACTCTCCAAATCTAATCCAGATGTACTTTATGCTGGAACAGGTGAAAGTTGGGTTGGAAATTTAGATGCTATTGATGGAAATGGAATTTATAAATCAATAAATGGTGGTGTGAATTGGGTAAATGTTTCTACAAAAGATGGGGATTATGTTGATGCAAGGTTTAATCATGTTAGTAGAGTTGTAGTAGATCCTAATAATAGTGATGTTGTAGTTATTGCAACTTATGGAGGAGCTGGTCATGCTCATGGGTATATTTTTAAATCATCAGATGGAGGTT
>Ga0209034_10000007_pt1:0-92500 | contig 97992 bp, 82 predicted proteins | sample MarorgKNORR_S2LV_2_FD_188219 | JGI IMG/M metagenome (GOLD analysis project Ga0209034, IMG submission 188219) | Marine microbial communities from the Southern Atlantic Ocean, analyzing organic carbon cycling - 250m_A/KNORR_S2/LV (SPAdes) (version 2) | ecosystem: Environmental > Aquatic >... | reverse complement strand
TGATGTATCAACACATAAAATTCTACTCATAACTCAGATAATTTTTTTAGTATTTTTTTAATCGCTTTATTTATCACTAAAAATTTAAATATTTCTTCTGAGATATATATAAAAGCAATCATTAATGATTTATTAGATATAATATTTTTATTTATCCTGTAAGATTCTTTAATTCTTCTCTTTAATAAATTTCTTTTTACAGCACTTTTAACTTTACTACTTGATACAGTAATCAAAACCTTACTTATAGCATCAGAATTCTCATCTTGATTTAAAAATCTTACATCAAATGGATAAACACCAAATTTCTTACCACTACTAAAAAGACTGTCAATTATTTTTTTTTTAGATATCTTTTCTCCTTTAGAGAAAGAAAATTGGCCTTTTTTTGACCTTTCATTCATACTTGAATATTAATTTGTATTTTATTTTTTATGTGTTTTTTCGTCGGAAACAGTTAATTTTTGTCTTCCTTTTGCTCTTCTTCTAGCAATAACATTTTTACCATTAGCAGATTCCATTCTTTTTCTAAATCCGTGTTTATTAGCTCTCTTTCTTTTTGAAGGTTGAAATGTTCTTTTCATTATAATATATTTTAATCTATAGCGGCAAAGATAAATACCTTTTTAATATATAAAAATAATATTAGATCAATGATTGTTTTATAAAATCAATATCATTCTTTTCTAGTCTAGGACCTAATTTAGTAACTACTTTTGATGATAAAGCTGAAGCAAGATTTCCAGATTGTTTTAAATTTAATCCATTATTAATTCCATATAAAAATCCTCCAGCAAATGTATCTCCTGCTCCTACAGTATCTAATGCATTAACTTTATGAGATTTTATTTTGATAATTTCATTTGAATTATTAACAATAATTGAACCTTTATCTCCCCTAGTTATAATAACAATATCTGAAAAATTTAATAGGAATTTGTACGAATCTTCAAGATTATCCTTAAATGAAAAAGTTAAAGCTTCTTCTTCATTACAAAATAGAAGATCTATTCTATTCTTTAAAATTGAATTAAAATTTTTCTTAAAATATTTTACCATGCTTAAATCAGAAAATGTTAAAGCTACTTTTATATTATTTTCTTTTGAAAAAGCAATTGAATCATGAATTGCTTTCATAGCCAGTTCAGAAGTAACGAGATACCCTTCAATATACAAATATTTAGAAAGTAGTAAGTCATCAAAATTTATATTTTTTTTAGAAAATTTAGCTGAAACCGCAAGACAAGTGTTCATAGTTCTCTCTGCATCAGGAGTAGTTAATACTAAACAAGTTCCTGTCATTCCATCACCAATAGTATATTCTTCACCCCCTGTATAAACACCACTATTTATTAAATCATTGATATAAATATTTCCGAACTTATCATCAGAAACAAGAATAGATAAATATCCTAAGCCTCCAAGTTGAGAAAGTGTATATATTGAATTTGGTACTGAACCACCAGATTGAATAAAAGGTTTAACATTTTTTATTTTATCAATTATTGATTTTTGTTTTTTGTCATCAACAAGAGTCATTAGTCCTTTTTCAATATTATTTTCAATCAAGAAAGAATCATCTACCATACAAACACAGTCTACTAGAGCATTTCCTATTCCAAATACATCATATTTTTTCATATCATTCTATCATTTTTATTACCCTATCAGGATAATCAGAAATTATACCATCAACATCCAATTTTAAAATATCTGCAATATCATCATAAGTATTAACAGTCCAAGGAAGAATTTTTATTTTTTTGTTTTTTAAAAAGATAATATGAGACCTATCTAAAATTTTAAAATTTGGACTATAAATATCAGGAATAAATCCAAGTTTTTTTAAATTATTCTGTGGCCCCAAATCATTATCAATCAATACTGCTAAAATGATATCAGGATATTTTTTATTAAAATAATTTAAAATTCTAAAATCAAAACTTTGAATATTTACTTTTTTAAACCCGATTGAATTATCAATTACATTATAAACCAAATCTGAAAAAAAATTAGGTTTGGGATGAAAAACATCATCTCCTTTTACACTAGATTTTATTTCAATATTATAATTAGGTACATTTAAATTTTTCATTCTAGCATAAGCATCTATCTCTGTAAACACATCTTCTAAAAGTGGTTTCTTAAGAGGTAATTTTACTTGATCAAGAAAGTCATAATTTATCTTGCTACCACAATCAATTTTTTTTATTTGATCATATGTCATATTATAAATATTATACCCTATTTTTTCATCTATAGAATCATTGTCTAAATCACATTTTTTTTTTGACATCCAATGTTCATGTGATACTAAAACTTTATGATCTTTACTTATTACAACATCAAGTTCAAGAGTATTCACGCCAATATCTAATGCTTTTTTAAAACCATAAATGGTATTCTCTGGTGCTAATCCTCTAGCACCTCTATGACCTTGTATATCTATATTATAATTTCTAGTACAAGACATGAAAAGTATAATAATAAAAAATATTCTAATCTTTATTTTCAATGAAGGTTAAAACAATTAATATTAAAAAAAGAACTGAAGATATAATAAAAGTATTGCTTATAGAATTATTAAATAAAAATTCATAAGCATTTACCCCTAATATACCTCCCAAAATAGGACCTAAAACAGGAATCCAAGAATAACTCCAATTAGAGTCACCTTTGCCTTTGATTGGTAAAATGGAGTGAGCTAAACGAGGGATAAAATCTCGAACTGGATTTATAGCATATCCAGTAGTTCCTCCTAAAGAAATTCCTATTGCACAAACCAAACTACCAACCACTATTGGATTTAATCCTTCAGCAAAATTATTTGTTCCTATAAACATTAATCCAAATAACAAAGCAAAAGTTCCTACAGTCTCGCTTAATAAATTTGACCATTTAGATTCTACAGCAGGTGAAGTTGCAAAAACTCCCAATTTAGTTTTTTTATCATCTGTTTTATCCCAATGAGGCAAATAATGAAAATAAATTATTAATGCACCAACAAATGCACCCATTACCTGACCTGTTAAATATTTTAATGCTAATGAAAGTTCTATTTCACCATTTGAAAGTAATCCAATCGTAACAGCTGGGTTAATATGTGCTCCACTAATTTGACCACTAGCATATACTCCAAGAGTAACTGCAAGTCCCCATCCAATCGTTCCTACTATCCAACTATTGCTACTTTTATTTGAAAAACTTTTATTTAAAGAAGTTCCAGCATTTACACCACACCCAAATAATATTAAAATAAAAGTTCCAATTGCTTCTGCTAATAATTCATTCATATTTTTATTTTTTATAGATTAATATTGTAAATGTATAAAACTTTTTAAGCTTTAAAAATTGAAAAAAATATTTCCAATTATTTTATTTTTTTACATTAGCTGTAAACCTATTGAACCAATAGAGTTTCAAGAAATTAAAAATTTAAAAATTGATAATTTAAAAAATAATGAACTTATAATATCAGCAGACATTATTTTATTAAATCCAAATAATGTAAAAATTACAATAACTAAAGTAAATGTTGGAATATATGCTGATGATATACTTTTAGTTAACATTGATGATGATAATAGCAAAGAGCTTTCAAATTCTATAGAATCAACATTAAATATTTCAGGTGATGTTAATGTAAAAAATCTAGAAGAATTTCTAAATAAGAAAGGATTAAAACTTTTAATAGGAAATGAAAAAGTTAATCTACTATTTAAAGGTTTCGCAGAAGCTAAAGCATATGGTTTTAAAGATAAAATTGAAATAAATTATTCAATAGGAAATGTAAAAGACTTAATTAAATAAAAGTCGTAATACTATTAATATAATTTTTTAATTCAAGTCTTTCTAAATCAAATTCTTTTTCTGAAATGTTTTTCAATTTTTTATAGGTTTCTTTTATTATTTCTACTTGATCTGAAACTTTCTCGATTTCAAAATATACTCTACCTGTTCTTTGAGAAAAGAAATCTAGAAGTTTTTGACACATCTCATTTTCAAAACAATAAATAAATTCAGAAATAATTATTGCATTCACTTTACTAAAAAATTTAAGAGTTTTAGATATTTTGATGATTTCTTTAAGATTTTCTCCATAAATATCATATAATACTACTGCTTGATCCTTTGAGTGATTATTTTTTAACAAATAACTAAAAATTTCTTTTTTAATTTGATTCAAATGTTCAGATTCATACAACTTTATATTACTAGTAATACATTTATTAAATGATTTATGATTCTTTGCTTTAATAACCATATCAACTACTCTTTCTGCCATCTTCCTATACCCTGTCAATTTACCACCAGCAATTGTTATAATTCCATTTTCTGAAACAAAAATCTCATCTTTACGAGATATTTCAGTAACTTTTTTACCTTCTGCTTTTATAAGTGGTCTTAGTCCTGACCAACTCGAAATAACATCATTTATGGTTAAAATTATGGAAAAATAATTATTTACAGACTCCAATAAATATTTAACCTCTGACTTTAAAATTTTTATATTATTCTTATCAAGTGAATATTTAGTATCAGTTGTTCCTATATAAGTTGTGTTATTTCTTGGAATTGCAAAAATCATACGATTATCTATAGCATCAAAATATATTGATTGTTTCAATGGGAATTTTTTATAAGGAACAACTATATGAACTCCCTTAGAAAGAATGAGTTTATTATTTTCATTTTTTAACATATCATCAACCCATGGACCAGCAGCATTTACTACTGTAGATGAAAATACAGGAAAAGAATCACCATTTATTGTATCTGAACAATTTATTCCACAAACCTTATCTTCCTTTATAATAAATTCATTTGCTTTAATATAATTAATAGGGAAAGCACCCATTTTACTGGCTTTTTTTAATAATTCAATAGTTAACCTAGCATCATCAGTTCTATATTCTGAATAAATTGCACCGCCATTTAATCCATCCTTTTTAAGCAAAGGTTCCTTTAGTTCTATTTCTTTTTTTGATAAGATTTGTTTTTTATCTTTTATTCTAACTCCAGCTAAATAATCATAAATCGAAAGAGCTATTGATGTCGACAACTTATTTAGTTTCCCATTATTTTTTATAGGGAGAAGCATTTTTTCTGACTTAACAATTGAAGGAGCTAACCTATATACAACTGCTCTTTCACTTCCAGTTTCATTAACTAAATTAAATTTAAATTGCTCTAAATATCGTAAACCTCCATGTATAAGTTTAGTTGATTTACTACTGGTCCCCGAGGCAAAATCATTCATCTCTATTAAACAAACCTTCATCCCCCTAGCAACAGCATCTAAACATATTCCTGATCCTGTTATACCTCCACCAATTACTATTAAATCAAAATGAATTGAAGTAAGTTGTGATTTTAATTTATCTCTATTTTTTGAAGAAAAGAAATTTATTTTTCTATCCAATTTAAAGTTCTATTTACAGCCTTATTCCAGCCTAAATATAATTTTTTTCTTTTTTTACTATCTATATTTGGCTTAAATATTTTATTTATTTTTTGATTCGAAATAATTTTATTTTTATCCCATAAAGAAGAATAAATTCCTGCTAAATATCCCGCTCCCATAGCTGTTGATTCAATAATTTCTGGTCTTAAAACATCAGAATTTAATATATCAGATTGAAACTGCATAAGGTAATTATTATTACATGCTCCACCATCAACCTTCAAAGATTTCAATTCTAAATTTGAATCTTTTTCCATAACATCTATTATATCTTTAGTTTGATATGCTAAAGATTCAAGGGTCGCCTTTACTATATGATCTTTACCAGTATCTCTCGTAAGCCCAAAAATTGCTCCCCTAGAATACATATCCCAATATGGTGCTCCTAGACCAGCAAAAGCAGGGACAACATAAATATCTTCAAGTTCCAAAATAGAATTAGCAATTTCTTCAGTTTCAGAGGCACTCTTAATAACTTTTAATGAATCTCTAAGCCATTGAATTGCAGCACCAGCAATAAATACACTTCCTTCAAGGGCATAATTAATTGATTTTGTAGTTGAACAAGCAATGGTTGTAAGAAGACCATTTTGCGATAAATTCATTTTTTTACCAGTATTCATTAAAAGAAAACATCCTGTTCCATAAGTATTTTTTACCATTCCATCTTCAAAACACGCCTGACCAAATAAAGCAGACTGTTGATCTCCAGCAACTCCATTAATTGGAATATTACAACCTTTATAATTAAAGGTTCCAAAATCAGAAGAAGAAGGTAATACATTTGGTAAAATAGACTTGGGAATATCTAAATAATTAAGAATTTTACTATCCCATTTTAATGATTTAATATTAAAAACCATTGTTCTTGATGCATTAGTAAAATCTGTAAAATGAGATTTAAAAGAAGTTAAATTATAGATGAGCCAAGAATCTATAGTTCCTGCTAAAACCTTATTTTTTTTAACTTTATCTTTAACCCCATCAACATTATCAATAATCCATTTAATTTTTGTTGCTGAAAAATAAGAATCAACAACAAGTCCAGTATTTTCTTTTATATATTCCTCGAGACCATCTTTTTTAATTTTTTCACAAATATTAGCAGTTCTTTTATCTTGCCAAACAATTGCATTGTAAAGTGGGTTTCCAGTATCCTTATCCCATAGTACTGTAGTTTCTCTTTGATTAGTTATTCCTAAACTTATAATAGATTTTGGATCAATACTATTACTTGATAATAAATCTTCAAAAACTTTGATTTGTGAACTCAGAATCTCTAAAGGATCATGTTCTACCCATCCCCGATTTGGAAATATTTGAGAAAATTCCTTTTGTTTAATATCAATAAGATTTCCAATTTCATCAATTAATATAGCTCTTGAACTAGTTGTTCCCTGATCAAGAGCAATGACATATTTCATTTTATTTTATTGAAAGGGTTGTGTTTACAATATCAATATTATCTAAAACAAATTTACCAACTTTCTCTCCTTGTTCAACACCATAAGTTATAGCAGGCATATAATGTATCCCACCATATATTCTACTAATTGCTGCCTCATCCGAAGCCTCAATAAAACTACCAAATGATCTTGATGGTAATCCATACTCAGTTTCAGATGTATCAAGAAATTCAAATTTATCGCCAAGCAAAGCCGTTAAAATAACAGCAGATGCTCTAGAAATAACTGAGTGACCTGAAGTATATTCAGGAAATGGTGGTGTTTGTAAAAAAGGTATCCAGTCTTCATCAAAATATTGATTAATTACCGTTTCAGGCCTAACTAAAATACTTCTCCATTTTTCATCCCAACACACAATAAAAGCATCAAAAAGCCCAATAGATACCATCGAATATGTTTTTATAGTTTCCATTAAATTAAGACTAGCATCACGTGTAACAAGAGAAGTAATCTCAATCCAATGTCCACCAGGAGTTATTTTTTTTGTTGCAAACATAGCATGACCCTTATGGTGAGAAACATAAGGATTACAATCCCAAAAACTAGCAATTTCTTTTTGCTCATCAGTTAAATTTATACCTATATCATATACTTCCATAATATCATCATAAAATTTAGTATCAGGATTTAAACTAAAGTCAGGTGGTGGTTTAATCACAAATTGATTTGATGAATCAACTACCAAAGTTCTTATTTTATCCCAATGAGGTTCTATTCCTTCCATATAATCAGGAGGAGTAGGCTTCCAATAAACATCTTCATGAAGTATAGTATATTTTGGAAAAGATCTAGTTTCTTTATAATTATCGTTATCATACCAATTCATTATATGCCTTGCGACTTCTTCCCCATAACTAATAGATCTTTTATATATATCATTTGGAATTCCCTTACTCTTTAACTCATCATAAAGATTTTTTTGAAATTCAATTATTTTATTTTCTGAAAAAATTAGATCCTTACCAACAGTTAAAAAAGCATGTATACTAGCTAATGGAAAAGAGTATTCTAAGTTAAGATCAGGCTTAGGAATATTATTTAAATCTGTTAATTGACCAGAAAAACTTTTATAGGAGGGATTATCATTTATTAAAACTTCATAGGCAGCAATAGTAGGATAAACATAAATTCTTGAAGCAACTGGAGGAGAAAAAATATCATAAACAATAATATCTGATAACTTTTTCATTGATTTACGAAAAAGTTCAGAATCCTCATAAAATTCAATATTATTCTTATACTTATCATAAGTAGAACATGAAAATAAAATAATGAAAATTGATAATAATGAGACTTTTCTTAACATTTTAATAAAATTATAAAACCAAAATTTAATTATATAATAGGAATTGTAAATTTAATTTTATTTTAAAAAAAACCAGAATTATCTCACATTTATTCTCAAACAAAAAAAATTTAATCTTTATTTATCTTAATAAAACTTAATTTTTTGTCATTTTTTGCAATAACAAAATCAGATTTCTTGTTATTTAAAGGTAATATTTTTACTACATCACCCTTAATTTTTAGACCACTCTTAGCTTGATTTATATAACTAAAATCTCCCATCCCATTTCCTTCAAGAAGGATGCCATAATTTGAATCGAACGCACCAAAGAAAGGAGATACTGATGACATATTTCCTAATAAAATCAGATCTATATTAGTATCATTATTATAATCTAAAGTTTGAATAGTTCTTATAGGGGAAGACTGACTAATAATAGGAAGATCTTTTAGAGAAAATGAACCATCTCCATTATTTATAAAAATGGTGGATTTAAAATTATTTACTAATAATTTATTAGAATTTGAAAGTGTTTTTTTAGAAAAAATTTGTGCAATATCTTTTCCAGCAAAATCATTATAATATAAAAAATTTCGATTCAAATAATTTAACTGCTTAGTGATTTCATCTTTGTTAGATATAGGAAATTCACTACCATTCTTAAAATATGTTATGATATGTTCTAAAGTAGAATTGTTATCGAAATCACCAAAATACATATTTACAGGATTAGAATTAGTTGGCTTTAACTTAGAATTTTCTCCAATATTCCCAGCAACAATATCCATAAATCCATCATTATTAACATCCGTAGCCTCTAAAGAAAACCACCATCCATACAGATCATTACCAATAAAATCTACATTTTCTTTAAAAATACCATTTTTATTGTTTTCAAAAACTTTAATATTATTCCAATCTCCACACAAAACTAAATCACTATAATTATCATTATTAATATCTGCCCAAACTGCATCAGTAATCATTCCAAGATTATTAAAAGAATTATCCTTATCTATAGAAAACTCACCTTTTCCATCATTTATTAAAAAATAACTCTCAGGAGATATTCCATATTTTCCTGGAATAACACGCCCTCCTATAAATAAATCTTCATCTCCATCATAATCATAATCATAATTCTTTACAACAGATCCATTTTGATATATTTCAGGTAATTTTTTACTTTTTATGTACTTTCCATTTTCATTAAGAATATATAATCTATCCATAGTGCTTTGATATTTTAATGGAAATTCATTTCCAGCACTAACTACATATAAGTCATAATCTTCATCATTATCAGCATCAAAAAAAACAGCACTTACATCCTCGGAAATTGAATCACTTTCTATTTCTAATTGTTCAGAATACTTATATCCTCCAGTCTGTAAACCAATAAAAAGTTTTGATTTTTGAAAAGAAGAAGACCCTACAAATAAATCAGATATACCATCTTTATTTATATCAGCAACACTCATCGCTGGTCCCTCTTTAGAAATCATATATGGTATCAACCCTTCACGATTAAAATCATTAAAATTATTTTCTATATGAGAATAATCAATTTCAACATCATCAGTATTATCATGAAAAATATAATTTTTATTTGCTTTTGTTTGAAAGCTTTTAGTGGCATTTTTTTCAAAAAAATTCATATTCTGATTAGAAGAGATAGAATATAATATTTCTGATTTTCCTGATGGCCAATCAATTTTTAATGAGTCAATAATTTTATTTTTACCTAAACCAAAAATAAGGTCTGATGACTTTGATGACATAAAACCTTTATTCAAGTAATTTTCTTTATATAACATTTTATCTTTTAACCAAATACTAATACTTGCTCCTACACCTTTAAGGTTTTTCTCTTCCCCATGAAAATTGATTTTTACATAATTTATGTCAGATAAATTTTCCATTGTCATGTTCTGATAAACATGAGAAACGTCATTTATATTATTTACTATTAAATCATTATCACCATCATTATCTAAATCAGCATATGTTGAACCATTTGAATATCCTATATAATCAATACCCCAATCTTTAGAAACATTTTCAAATGTTAAATTTGAATGATTTTTAAATGCATAATTGGAAACTTTTCCATCTGGCATCTGATTTGTTAAATCTGCATTTTCTAAAGAAGGATTCTGAACTAATCCACCTTTAACATTTTCATTAGAAATAAAATTAATGTAATCCATATCATTTGGTCTTTTAACTATACCATTAGTTATAAAAACATCATTATTTCCATCAAGATCAAAATCTTCTATAAGTGTTGACCAACTCCAATCAGTAGCATGAATATTTAGTAATTGACCTATCTCAGAAAAGCTATTATTTCCATTGTTTAATTGTAGGGTATTCCTTGAAAATTGCTTATTAAATCCATAATTTAATTTTAGTTTAAAAATTTCATATGGATCCTCCCCAGCAGAATTTTTTAAAACTTTTTCATCTTCTGGAAGCATATCCAATACAAGAATATCTGGATACTGGTCATTATTTATATCGGATATATCATTACCCATAGAAAATCTAGATGTATGATTCATATATTGTTCTAATTTTTCAGTAAATGTTCCATCACAATTATTAATATATAAATAATCATTTTCTCTAAAATCATTAGATACATATATATCTACACACCCATCTCTATTAATATCACTAATTCCTATACCTAATCCATAGCCAATATTACTCCCTAAAATTCCTGCATTTTCTGATACATCATTAAAAAAATATTTTCCATCCTGATAATCATTTCTAAATAATTTATCTCCAGACTTATCATTTCTTTCAAAACGTAATTTGTAACTCCCATAACTTCTTTCTGTATGAACTGAGTGATTTAGCAAATACATATCGAGATCACCATCTTTATCAAAATCAAAAAATGCTGAATGTGTTGAAAATCCTTCGAAGTCTAAACCAAATTCAGATGCTTTCTCTGAAAAAGTAAGATCACCATTATTAATATATAATTCATTTTTTCCTTCTATTTTTTTATATCCTCCAAGTCTAGTTAAATAAATATCTAAAAAACCATCATTATTAATATCAACAAGATTAACCCCTGTCTTCCATTCTCCCATTGATTCAACTCCCGATTTAGCAGTTATATCTTCAAATAAAAAATTACCTCTATTTAAATAAAGCTTATTACTGTTCTGATTAGATGAAAAATATAAATCTATTAATCCATCATTATTAATATCTCCTGCAGCAACTCCACCACCATTATAAAAATATAAATATTCAATAATATTAAATTCTTCGTTCTCATTAAGATCATTTCTAAAAGTAATATTAGATTCTGAAGAAGTTAATTTAACAAAAAGTGTTTCTTTTTTTTGACATGAAAATATGAAAATGAATAAAAATAAATAAGGTCGTAATTTATGCATTATTAATATATAAATGATTGCAATTTATCATTGTTATTTAAGACAAATAAAATGTTTTCTCTATTCCTTTTAAGTTTTAACAACTCTCTAGTCTGACCTTTAAATGATACTCCAGAAAAATTATTATTTGTGCTTATAAATCCCTCCTTATTTCCCAATAACAACAAGCCATACTGAGCATCATATCTGCCAACCTCAGGCTTTACATCATACAAATTGCCACCTATTATAATATCCTTATAGCCATCATTATTATAATCATCAACATGAATTGCATTAGTAGTAGAAAATTGAGATTCAATAGGTATTTCTATTTTATTAAATGAAGACGAATCATTTATAAAAATTGCTGTCTCAAGATTATAAATATAGTTTACAATACTAGAATTAATCTTTTCAGCATTAAAAATATCATAGACAGTCTGATTTTTATAACTATTATATTTTAAATATTTCTTCTTTAAACTAGGCATTTGTTTAACTAAATCATGTTTTAAAGACATTGTATATGAGCTATCTCCATTAAATTGGAAAATTACTTGTTCAATACTATTATTATTATCAAAATCATTTATATACATAGTAATTGGCTTATCTTCTTGTGCTTTAAATCTTGAATTAAGTCCATGATTTCCTACAATTATATCATCGAATCCATCATTATTTAAATCTTCAACATGAATTGTATTCCACCATCCATGTGATTTTTCGAAATTTTTAATTTCAGATTTTTTAAACTTACCTGAATGATTAGTATATAATGTTATTGGCATCCAATGACCCACTACTATTATATCTTGGTCACCATCTTTATCAAAATCAATCCAACCAGCATCAGTTATCATTCCTACCTTTTCTAAATCAGGTGCAATAGAATCAGTAATATTTTTAAAAACACCCTTTCCATCATTTTCTAAAATATAACCATTTGCAGGTAAACCATATTTTTGAGGAATTAAACGTATTCCTACAAATAAATCCTGATCTCCATCATTATCAAAATCAGATGTTTTTACAACAGAAGAGCTTTCGAAAACACCAGATGGTAAAATTTGATCTGATTTTGTAAAAGATAAATTTTTATTGTTTATATATAATTTATCTCTCAATTCGGGCGAATAAATCGAAAATTCATTTCCACCACCAGTCACATAAATATCCATAAAACCATCATTATTGGCATCAAATATTATACAATCTGTATCTTCAGAACCCTTATCATCATCCAATATGTTTAAATGTAATTTTTTAAAAGAATTATCTTTTTGAATAAAAATTGAACTAGAGATACCCTTAGATCCTCCTATAAAAAGATCTTCTCTCCCATCATTATCAATATCTCCAGAACAGATACAAGATCCTTCCGTTGAACTCATATGAAATAATAATCTATCTCTATCAAAATCTACAAAATTGTTTTCTTTATGTACAAATTCTATAAAATTATCTGTTGACTCTTTTAATAAATGCTCTATGGATTTTTCTTGATTTAATAACTTCGAATTTGAATCAACTTTATCAATAATTATTTTATTATTAATAGGAACATTTATTTTTTTAGTAATTAAACCATCTGGCCAATAAATAATTAAAGAATCAATTTTTTGAATTCGCCCTAAGCCAAAAATTAAATTATTATCAACTGTAGACTGAAATCCACGTATTGGCATTTGTTCAATATAAAAAGTTTTACCATTAGCATACACATAAACTTTACTACCTATAGCATCTAAGTTTTTATCTGTTCCATTTAACTGAACTTTAATAAAATTATTCTCTGGAAATTTCAATTCTGATATGTTTTCATAAATAAACGATTCCATATTTACGTTATTTATTACCAAATCATAATCCCCATCATTATCGAGATCTCCATATGCAGACCCATTAGAAAAACTCGGTTTATCAAGACCTAATTTTGATGTTTCATCATTAAATTTTAGACCTCCTTTATTTGTAAATGCATAATTTGAAATGGGGACACTAGGAATTAATTCTATAAGTTTTTTATAGTCAACCTTACCAGGACTCACAATTTCCTGTACAACTTCATCTTTAGTAACATACTGTAAAAAATCTTGATCTGTTAAATCCTGATATATTCCATTGGCAACAAAAATATCTTTATTACCATCGTTTTGAAAATCAAACATCAATGCTCCCCAACTCCAATCTGTTGCCTCAACACCCGTAAGTCTTCCTATTTCACTAAATGTTTGATTCCCATTATTTAACTGTAAAGTATTTCTTGTAAATTGGTTCCAATAACCACTATTTTTTATAAGTTGATGTCTATCCCAACTATCAAATGTAGTTACAGTTTTAATTCTCTCATCAGGTTCTGGAAGCATATCAGTTATAAATATATCCGACTTGCCATCGTTATTAATATCTGCCATATCAGCACCCATTGAAGCAGCACTTATACTCCTTATTTGATTTTCTAATTCCTCAGAGAATGTTCCATTCTTTTGATTGATGTATAAATAATCTCTTTCAAAAAAATCATTGGATACATAGATATCCATCCATCCATCATTATTTACATCACCCACAGTTACACCAAGACCAAAACCTATTATACTTCCATAAATGCCTGCTTCCTCACTAATATCTTTAAATATTCCATTCTCATTTCTAAAAAATTTGTCACCTCCAACCAAATCCCTAACAGGTCTCTGATTCTTACCAATACTAGTTATTCTAAACCCTCCTTTATAAGAATTATTTAAAAGATAACAATCTAAATCACCATCATTATCATAATCAAAAAAAGCTGCATGTGTTGAATATCCCTTATCATCAAGGCCATATTCTTCCGCTTTTTCTGTAAATGTTAAATTTCCATTATTAATAAATAATTCATTTTGCTTATTATCTCCTTTTATATCTCCAGAATTAGAAACATAGATATCTAAATAACCATCGCCATTTATATCTGTAAGACTAACACCAGTACTCCAAGATTTTTCACCACCAACATTAGCGTTTTTAGTTATATCTTCAAACTCAAAATTTCCTTTGTTAAGATATAGTTTATTCTTATTTAAATTGGATGTAAAATAAATATCAAGAAGACCATCATTATTAATATCACCAAGACCTACTCCTCCTCCATTATAATAATTTCTATAAGTAAATATATTAAAGTCCTCTTTATAGATAAGCGTATTGTTAAAGTCTACATTAGTTTTAAAAGAAGGTAGTTGCTTAAATAATTTATTTTCTTTTTTTACACATGAAAAAAATAATATGGCTAGAAAGAAAAAAAGGGATAATTTTTTCATTTAATTTATTTTTTTTTCTATTAATAAATCTGTAAATCTTGCTCGAACTTTTCTATCATCTAGCATGGTAAGAGTAATCCTTCTGTTACCATTCACAGTGACATACAAATATTTTTCATTTTCTGGATTTTTAATTTCTATAAAATCTGATTTATACCAACCACTCAATAAGGTTTTAATTTCTTTTATCAATGAATCTGAAAACAAATCTTTATTCCATGGAGCCCATGCTGTATAAGAAAATTCGGTATTAACCTCAAATATTGTATCATTATTAAAATTTGGATAGAAAAGCATTTCAATATTTTGACCATTTGATTTAGTTGGTAAAAGGTATTTAACTGAACTATTAGATGGTCCCTGTTTAATCAATTCCTGCTTATTTAATTCCCAGCAATGAGAATAAAATTCTTCTGAAGACATTCCAAACTTTACTCCAAGAAATAAAGAATCATATCTCACACCAGACGACAATTCTTTTTTTTCCAAAATCAAATATGGACTTGTTTCACAGGAATAAAATATCGTTGAAATAAATAATATTATAATTAAATTATTTATCATTTTCATTTTTAAATATTTTAAGTTTTGAATTGTTTACTGCAAAAATATAATTATCTCTTTTATTTACTTTCATTTTAATTATATCTCTAACTTCTCCTTTAACAAATAAGCCGGATTCTATAGAATTTAAACTTTTAAACTTTGAATCTTTCATTCCCAAAAGTAGAAGAGAAAAACTACCATTATTAATTCCAAATTCAGGTTTTACTGTCGTTATATTTCCTCCAATTATTATGTCATCATAATCATCATTATTTAAATTTTCTGATAAAATTGAATATATAGGAGAAAGCTGAGCTTCAAAAGGCAAATATTCTAATGTAAATTGATTACCTAAATCATTTATTAAAATACTACTAGCTAAATTGTAAACATATTTTTTTTCGGATTTATCTATAATTTCTTTACTAAATAATTCAAGTAATTTTTTATTCTTATAGTTCTCAAATTTTAGATATTTCTTTTTTAATACAGGAATTTGCATCCAAAGATCTTTAAGTTGAACAATAGGATATAGATCATTTCCATAATACATTCCAATAATTTGTTCTGTTTTTCTATTATTATCGAAATCATTAACTAGAAGGGTCAAAGGTTTATCAATTGAAGCCTCAAATGAAGAATTTAATCCATAATTTCCAAGAACAATATCTTTAAAAGAATCATTATTTACATCAACAATTTTTAAAACATTATATAATCCATTTGATTTATCTAAACCTAAATCATCAGAAATATCCACAAAAACATCATTAGAAAATTCATATACTTTTACCGGCATCCATTCTCCAACGACTACTAACTCTTTTTTATTATCATTATTAATATCAACAAATTCACTATCTGTTACCATTCCCATCTTCAGTAAGCCTGAAGCAATATTTTGAGTAATATCCGTAAAGATTCCTTTACCATCATTTTCAAGCATATAGCTTTTTGTTGTCGTGCCATAAGAACTAGAATTTAATCTAGTACCTAAAAAAACATCTAAGTCTCCATCATTATCAAAATCATGAGCTGAAATTGTTGATGTGCTTACAAATTTTTTTATAGTAGTGAGTGATTCTATAGATTTTTTAAACTCTCCTTCACCCAAATTAAAATATACTCTATCCATTAATTCTGGAGAAAAAATAGAAAATTCACTTCCACCACTCGCAACAAACAAATCCAACAATCCATCACCATTATAATCACCAACCAAACAATCAACATCTTCAGAATTTTTATCCAGTTCAAAAATTTCATTTTCAATTGAAAAACTACCATCATTATTTTGAAAAAATAAAATGGCGGATTGTCCTTTAGCTCCTCCTATAAAAATATCTTCTAGTCCATCCATATTAAAATCTGCATTGCAAAGACAAGGCCCTTCATTAGAATTCATTTTATAAAGTAATCTTTCCCTATCAAAATCAACAAAATTATTTTCTACATGTTCAAAATCTATTACAATGTCTGATTGCTTTAATAATGATTTATTATTTCTCTTTTTTTCTTCATTTTTAGTTATCTCTAAAGGTTCTTCAATGAAATAATGTTTATTTGAAATAAGATTTTTTAAAAGTAAATGTTTTTGATAAGGCCAAACAATTTTTACACTATCTACTAAGCGAATTGAATCCAAACCAAAATAAAGTCTATAATCAACAGAAGATTGAAATCCTCTCATAGGAGAAAGTTCTTGATATTGTAAAGTTCCTTTGTAGTATATAAATACTTTGGTTCCTATTCCAAACTTATTTTTTGATTTTGAATCAAAAGAAAATGATATCCAATTTTTATCCGATTTATTTTCATAAATATTAGCTTGCATATTGACATTATTAATAATCAAATCTAAATCCCCATCATTATCCAAATCTCCATATGCTGATCCATTAGAATATGTTGGCATGTCTAAACCAAATTCCTTTGTGGAATTTTCAAAAGATAAATTTCCCATATTTTTAAAAGCAAAATTTGAAAGTGGTTCTGTAGGAATCATGTCTATTAATTTTTTTATTGGTTCTTTTTCAGACTTTATAATATTAGAAATAATTGAAGGATTAGCTAAAAAATTTACATAATCCTGATCCAAAAGATCTTTATATATCCCATTTGCAACAAAAACATCTTTATAACCATCATTATTCATATCAAAAATAAGTGCTCCCCAACTCCAGTCAGTTGCATCTAATCCTGTTATTCTTGAAATATCAGAAAATGAGCCATCTTGATTATTTAATTGAAGAACATTCCTATTAAATTGATGGTAATAACCTTGATTTAGTGAAAATTGATATTTATCCCAACTATCAAATACTGCTTTGGAAACACGTCTATCATGCCTTTCAGGTAGCATCTCCGTTACAAATATTTCAGAGTAACCATCATTATTAATATCTGCCATATCAGCACCCATTGAGCCCATAGAAATTTCATTCATATAATCTTCTAAAGATTCAGAAAATGTTCCATCCTTGTTATTAATATACAAATAATCTTTCTCAAAAAAATCATTTGATATAAACATATCAGACCATCCATCAAGATTAATATCTCCTACCGTTACACCTAAACCGAACCCAATTTTACTAGTATAAATTCCAGCTTGGTTGGAGACATCAACAAAAAAGTTATTATCATTTCTCAACAATTTATTACCGTTTTCATCATCTATATTTCTTATATCCTTAACTAGATCAAATCCTATACCTATAGATTTAATGGTATTGTTTAGCAAATAACAATCTAAATCCCCGTCATTATCATAATCAAAAAAAGCAGCATGAGTAGAAAGTCCCTCATTATCTAAGCCATATTCCTTAGACATTTCAGAAAAAGTCAAGTCTCCATTGTTTATAAATAATTCATTATTTCTTCTATTACCACCAGGTGGACCAGATTTACATACGTATATATCCAATAATCCATCTGCATTAATATCAACGATACTAACACCTGTACTCCATATACCAGAGCTTGCTAATCCTGATGCTTTAGTAATATCTTCAAACTTAAAATTCCCCTTGTTCAGATATAGTTTATTTGAAACTAAATTTCCTGTAAAAAATAAATCAGGTAGAGAATCATTATTAAAATCTCCAATACCAACTCCTCCTCCGTTATAAAAGTTTCTATATGTGTAAGGATTAAGTTCTTCAGTATAAGATAATATGTTTGAAAAATTAATTCCAGTAGTCGATTTTGGATGACTTATAAATAATGTTTTTTTATTTGAATTTTTACTACATGAAAACACTATAAATAAAAAAAATATTACAAATAACAAATTCTTCATTAAGTATGAGATTATAAATACGAAGATAAAAAAAAAGCAAGCGAAAAATCGCTTGCTTTAATTTTAAGTCAGATTTTAACTAAACTTAGCTGTTATTTAGTAACCTGGATTTTGTGTTAATTTAGTATTAGCATCTAACTGAGACTTCGGAATTGGAAAAATCGTCATGTGAGAACCAGACGCTGCTTTTTCCCACCATGCATCATTAAATTTCCCAAACCTAATTAGAGATTGTCTTCTATCATTTTCAACATACATCTCTCTTCCTCTTTCAGCTAAAAGATTATCTAAATCAAGTGAAGCATATGCATCAACTCCAGCTCGAGCTCTTATTTGATTTACAATACCTAAGGCACCAGCAGCATCACCTGTTCTCAAGTGAGCTTCTGCTTTACCAAGTAAGATATCTGCATATCTAAATAATACCCAGTCATTACTCATATTAGGAGTTCCTCCCATTTCATACTCATACTTTCCAACTCTAGCACCACACTGACGACAAGCATCAGGCCATATAGAATTGATATATGGTGTAAAATTAAGACCTACCCCGTCATCATCACCAGCTTCTCCACCAGCAGGATCATCAGTTCCCTGAGGACCAACTACAAAGTTTGAAAGTCTACTATCAAGAGTTCCTGTAGCAGTTCCTTTCCCTTTATACACTGTACCTTGAGGACCTGGATTTGACACAGGATCAACATAAGAATTATAAAAATCTTCTACAGTAGCATATCCATTCCAAGGTTGTGCCTGAAGGTTAAAAGTGTTCTGACTTGCATAGTGCAATGTCATTTGAACCCAATTAAATCCTCCTGCAAATACCTTATCATAAGGCACTACGAAGATATTTTCATTAGACCCGCTATTTTCTACTGCAAAGTTTGAAGAATAATCTCCTTCTAAACTATATAATCCAGAAGCAATAATTGCATCAGCATCAGCTTTTGCTCCAGCCCAATCAGCAGCACCAGTATAAACTCCAGCATTTAACTTCATCTTATGTCTTAAAGCTAAAGCTGCCCACTTATTCATTCTTCCATAAGTACTACCATCTTTAGCAGTAGGTAGTAAATTAATGACAGCATCCAACTCAGACATAATCCAGCTATAAACTGACGCTCTTGGAGTATTTCCTTTTGCTTCAGTATCCGTAAAATCTATAGAAAGAGGTACGTTACCATACATATCCATAAGATGATAATACCAAAATGCCCTTATAGCTCTAAGCTCTGCTTCAAAAGCTTCAGCTCCTTCAACAGCACTAAACTGATAAATCAAACGATTAGTCGTGTTAACACCACCATAAAGTGCACCCCATGCATTACTAATAAAACCATTATCAGGAGTATACGTATGTTGATGAACTTGTAAAAGCACACCACCATCATACCAGTCACCACCTCTTGTTGGTACCACAAGCTCATCTGAAGAGAGTTCATTAGTTGACCATACATTAGCGTGACTACCCCACATAGTGAAGTTAGCATATGCTTGCCCTAAGGCTGCAATATACTCATCTTCAGTCTGAAAAAAGTTTTCAGCTGCAAGTGTATCATACAATTCTTCATCTAGATTTGTACAAGCTGGTATAATAAATACCAAGCATGCAAAGACTAAGATTATTTTTTTAATTTTCATTTGTAAATTTTTCATAATTTATAATATTTAAAAATTTAAAAAGTAACATTAAGACCTAGTGTAAGGGTTCTAGCCCTATAATAAGTATTACGTCTCTCTATACCAGGAGCTAATGGATCAAAACCACCCATTGAGCCTCCCTGTGATCCATCAAATTGGTCACCATACCTAGCTACAGGATCAACTCCTTCATAGCCAGTAAATACAAACGGTCTCTGTGCAGAAAGATAAACTCTCAAATTTCTCACATTTCCAGAAGTTGGTATACTATAGCCAACTGTAAGGTTATTAAGTTCAAAATAAGTAGCATCTTCAACATGAGTACTGTTAACTGCAGCTTTTTTAATATTTGGATCATAGTACTTAGTTTTTACAACATTCCAGTTACCAACAGTAGTTGGCTCTGTATTTTCATAAAAACCTCTATAAGTACTAATTAAATCATGACCAAATTCACCATTCCAGAACATTGAAATATCCCAATTTCCAACTGTCATAGTATTTGTCCATCCCAAAGTGAAATCTGGAAGACCATTACCAATAACTTGTCTGTCATCATCACAGTCACAGTAAGTTCCGTCACCATTTAAATCAGCAAAATCTGGTGTTCCATCAGATTTAACTCCTTGTTGAACAGGTCCCCAAAGTTGACCCATTGGTTCTCCTTCTTTAACCCTTATCAAACTCACAGCACTCTGTCCTGGAGATCCCATTGAAGCTCTGTAAAGAAGTCCTCCACCAAATGAAAAATCTTCATCTGAGAGACTTACAACTTCACTTGAAGCCGAAGCATAATTAATACCAGTTGTCCATGTAAATGAACCATTATCAACAACAGAATAATTAATTGCCGCTTCTAATCCACTATTTTCTGTTTCACCTATGTTTACAATAGTTTGACTAACCAAATTTGGCGGAACAGGAACATCAACATATAATAATTGATCTTTTGTGTTTCTGATAAAGTAATCTACTGCACCGTACAACCTAGAATCCATAACAGCAAAGTCAACACCAATATTAGTATGTGTAGCCTTTTCCCAAGCTAAATCAGGATTTGCATTACTTGTAGGTCCATAACTTGATACATAAGATCCATTGTAATAAAAACTACCTGCAGGACCAAATTTCTGAAGAGAAAGATATGAAGATCCCGGAGTATTACCAGTTTGACCATAACTAACTCTAAGTTTCAAGTTATCTATTTCATCATTATCCATTAGGTTACTTATATTTACAGCTGCTCCAGCTCCATAAAATAATGCCCATTTGTTATTAGCTCCAAATTTTGAAGACCCTTCATACCTTAAATCTAAATTAAAGATATAAGTGTCATCATAATTTACATTCACTCTACCAAATGCAGCAATAAGCTTATTAGAATTTGCCCAACTCCAAACACTTCCAAGTCCATTAGCAAAATCTAAAGCAGCACCAAGATTATGATACGTAAAAGCATCTGTTAAGAAATTACCACCCTCAGCGTGATAGCCCTCATCATAAAATTCTTGATAAGAATACCCAGCAAGTAAATTTAGATTCGTTTCTTCGATGTCGGTATTATATCCAAGTGAACCTTCAAAAAGTGAAAAAGTATACTGTTGATTATCTGTTACTGCAAGACCATTTCTATCTGATCCTCTAAATCTTGCGGTTTTCTTATAATAAGTACCTCTTTCAACATCTGTAATTTGTTTGGTATAAGATAAGTTACCTTCAAGACCTTCAACAATTGAACTTAAATCAAAATCAGCCCTTAATGATCCTAAAAAGATATTATCATCACCTTCATTGATGTTTTGCTCAGCAATAGAAAGAGGATTGAAAAAATCAAAAATTGTTCTTTCTGTATATCCACCATATGGAGAACTTGCATCATAAATAGGCATCGTAGGATTTGCAATAGTAGCATATCTGAATGCTTGCTTAAAACCAAAATTTCTTTCCAAATTTGTATTAGAAAGATTTAAGGTAAATGTCGCTTTATTATTGAGCGCTCTTTGCGTCATATTAAGATTAGCATTAATTCTGTCATTACCAGTATTAATACCAACACCTTCTTGGCTTCTATAATTTATAGCAGCTCTATAAGTTGTTGACTGAGAACCACCAGAAATAGCAAGGTTATGCACTTGAGTATAACCATTATCAGTTACTAAATCGAGCCAATCCGTATCACCACCCATATTAACAGCTCCCGGAAGAGCTTTATATTCATCAGCAGTCATGACATTAATTTGCCTTGACACCTGATCAACTGAACCAGAAAAACTGTAGTCTACTCTAGTATCACCAGGATTACCAGATTTAGTAGTGATTAAAATTACACCACTTGAACCTCTCGTTCCATAAATAGCAGCAGCAGCACCATCCTTAATGACATCAATTGTTTCAATATCATTAGGATCTACAGCATCCAAAGAACCTCCCGCAACACCATCGATAACAACAAGTGGCTCAGCGTTAGCTCCTATAGTAGAGATACCTCTTAATCTAATAACGTACCCGTCATTAGGATCACTTCCTGGTTTCGAAATTGTGAGACCAGCAACTTTTCCCTGTAGTAAACCCATTGGGCTACTATTTAGACCCTTGTTAAAATCATCTTCATCAACGTGAGTTACAGCACTTGTAACCTCTTTTCTTCGTTGCGTACCATATCCAGTTACAACAATTTCATCAAGCGATGCAACGTCAAGAGTTAATTGAACATTGACTTCTGCTTGAGAACCAAGTGTAACATCTAGTGTGGAATACCCTACATAAGAGTAAACAAGAACATCTCCAGCAGACGCATTCAATGAATAATTTCCATCAAAATCCGTAACCGAACCTGTCCTAGTTCCTTTTATTATAATATTTGCTCCAGGTATGCCATCACCATTTTCATCTGTAACCTTACCGGTTACAGCACTTTGAGCTAATAAATAGCTCGTACCTGACATAAAAAATATCAGGACTAATAGTAAAAGCTTTTTCATATTTGCTTTAAAATTTAGTTTAAATTTAACTTAAGATAATCCGTAAAAATAACGTAGAAACGCCACTTATGACGTTAAGATGTAATTAGTAAGGTTATCGATAACAATAGACAACAATAATTTTAAAATCAAATTCACATCTAAAAAAATTGTTACCTGACCAAAAGTGCATAGAATTTTTGTAAAAAAAGAATTAATCAAAGAATAATTTTATTACAAAAAGCTGAATTTTAATAATTTGTAATGAAAAAAAGAATTTTTATAAATTTGATAAAAAAAACTTATTTAGATAACTTTTTATTAAAAAAAAGGCAGGATTAATCCTGCCTTTAATTTTTGAATTTATAAGTAAACTCCTATAAATTAATAACCAGAGTTCTGAGCTATAACTCCTTGACTTTGGTCAATAGCAACTATAGGAATTGGAAATAAATCATGCTTACCCTGATAAGACTGTCCTCTTGCAAATGAAGTAACTACTTCAGCCTCTTTTGCAAAATAGGTGTTCATAACAGAAGCAGCATTTCCCCATCTTCTTAAATCAAAAAGACGATGACCTTCCATTCCTAATTCTAACCTTCTCTCAAACCTCACCGCTTTACGTGCATAATCAGCACTAGCAAAAGAAGTGTATGGTTCGATAACATAAGTAGGTTGACTATCAGGAGGAGTACTATTCTTTGCTCTGTTTCTAACTTGGTTAACATAACCCAAAGCTTTGGAAATGCTACCAGTTTCAACAGCTGCTTCAGCAGCCATAAGCAGAACATCAGAATATCTCATAAAATGATAATTAATACCAGACCTTTGTTCTCCCCAACCACCTGTACCACGATTTGCATCGTCGCCAGCATGATACATATTTTTCTTTGAAAGATATGGTCCTGATATATCATCAAAACTTGCTCTTATCCAATCTTTACCAGCAGCAGGGCCCCAACCATTATAGTCAATACCTCTTCTACCAGCTGTGTAGTCAAGTCTAGGATCAAGATTCCCTGTATGAAGAGTAAAAGGATCCGAAGAAGCTACACGATAATCATTAGTAACATGAGTATTTTGATAAGTATCTAACAAAGGTAATCCATTAGCATCTGTTTGGAAAGCGTCAACAAGGTCTTGAGTTGGTTGATAAAATCCACAGCAAGAACCAATTGGTCCACCAGCAGGGAAGTTTAACGTACCACCTTTATTTCCTTGATTAGAAACACCACCATCAGAAGCAAACTGAATTGCAAATACTGACTCAGAACTATTCTCACCAGAAGACTTGAAATTTTCAACATATTCTGGGTTCAATGAATAAGCACCTGAACCAATTACCGCGTCAAGACTAGATGAAGCTTCTGCCCATTTACCTTGATACAAATATGCTTTACCTAAATATGCTTTAGCACCATGAGATAAAGGTCTACCTGGTTCACTATAAGATCCAGATCTTGAAGATGGAAGATTAGCAACAGCAAACTGAAGATCAGCTTCAATATCAGCCCACGTCAATTGAGTTTCGCCACTGTTAGGTAGGTTATACTCTAAAGCTGCAGCTCTCTCTGGAGTGATATTTGGAACGTTTCCAAATTTCAAAAGTAACTGCATATTAAAATGTGCTCTTAAAAATCTAGCCTGTGCCATAAGTACAGGATAATCTTCATCAGCAGAATTAATCAAATTAATTACTGCATTTGCTCTATTAACACCAGAAAAAGGTGCTTTCCAAAGTCCTAACCAGTAACCATTCCCAGTTCCCCAGTTAAATACTTCAATTTCATAAAGGTCGGCCTGATCACCATCAGTACTTCCCTTATGTGCATCGTCAGAGATTACATCCATCCACCAGTTATCACCACTACTTGTCCATCCACCTTGGGTATTTGTTTGCCCATCAAGAACAGAGTAAGTACCAGTAAGAAGTAGATCAATACCCGTAGCATTTGCCAGGGATTCATCACTTAAGGCTCCATAAGCAGGAACTTCAGTAAATGATTCATTACACGCATTAGTTATAAATAAAACTAATGAAAGACTTAATATAAGTGTTTTTAAATTTTTCATATTTTTCTTATTTAAAATGTAACATTAATACCTAAACTAGTAAGTGATGCCTGAGGATAAGCTCCGCTATCTACTCCAAGAGTAAGAGGGCTTCCGCCAATTTCAGGATCCATACCAGAATATTTAGAAAGAGTAAGTAAGTTATTTCCAGCAACGTATATTCTTGCATTTGAAATACCTAATTTACTCGTAGCACTACTTGGAAGTGTGTATCCAATCTGTAAAGTTTTCAACTTAACATATGAACCATCTTCAACAAACCATGAATTAGGTTGTGTTTCATCATTTCTAATACTTTCACTTAAAGCAGGGAAATCAGTATCAGTATTTGATGGAGTCCAAGAATCTAACACATCCTCATGCCTATTTCCATTAAAGAAAGTAGGGAAGTGAGTGTATATTTTGTTATAATGATAAATATCATTACCAACAGATCCTGCAAAGAATGCATATAAATCAAAATTTTTATAAGCAAGACTTACATTTACTCCAAAAGTAAAATCAGGATGTGGAGAACCAATTTTTGTTCTATCATCATCATTAATACTTCCATCACCGTTTACGTCTTCATATTCAAACCTACCACTACCATCTAATCCCAAGACTCTACGGCCATAGAAATAAGACATAGGCTCACCAGGAGAAGTTCTGGTAACAGCACCACCTCTAAATCCTGAATTTCCGACATAAAATGCACTGATTAAACTATCAACTGTATTTGTATATGTTGATAAATTAAAACCAACATCATAACTTAATCCACCAGAAGTTGCATCAGCATAGTTAAGCGCTAATTCGATACCTGTATTACTAACCTGACCAATATTAACTAAAGGTGCAGAAGCATCGATAGCAGTTGTACCAATTAAAGATTCGTCAACAGCAATAAGATCATTAGTAGTTATGTTAAAGTAATCTACTGAACCATATAATTTATTATCCATCAATCTAAAATCCAATCCAGCATTTGCCGAAACAACAGTTTCCCATTGCAAATCAGGATTCCCAACTGCTGATAAAGCAGCACCAGTAGAAGCAGATGAACCATCAAATGGATAGTAAGCATTAGCTTCACTAAGATTTGATATATTTTGATCAGGAGCTGTTCTTCCTAATGATTGATTTCCTAGTGTACCATAAGAAACTCTAAGTTTCATATAGTTATCGGAACTGTAAAAATCTTCTTCACTAAGTACCCATCCAAAACTTGCAGAAGGAAATATTGCATCAGCATTCGCTTTAGAGAATCGAGATGTATTATCCTGTCTTACAGTGGCAGTTACTAAGTATCTATTGTTATAAGCATAATTTACAGTTAAGAATGTTGAACTAATGGTATAAGCATTAGCATTACCCCACTGAACTACTGGAGTTCCAGCACCATTACTTAATAAGTAAAAGTTAGGAGTTTCAAACAAATAATCATTTCTAGAAATTTCATGACCCTTAAAATTATTACTTAAAGCTTCATAACCTAATAATGCATCAATGCTATGATTATCAAAATTTGCTTTATAATTTAAGGTGTTAGTAATATTCCAGTTATATTGTCTGAAAGACTGTTCATATAGTGTGTTTGTACTTCTTGGTTCTGAATGCTCAGGATTTTTAACAACAAATCGTCTGTTGGCAAGATCTCTCATCATACCACCAAAAACAACTTTATAGTCTAAACCTTTTATGATATTTACATTTGCATACACATCACCAAAAGCTCTAAAAGATTTTTGAAAATCATCTTCTGTTCTTTTCAAAGTAGCATAAGGATTTCCCACATTACCTAATCCAAGAGGTGTTCCATAACCACCAGCATAATTTCCATCATTATCGTAAAGAGGAATTAATGGACTAGATCTGTAAGCAGCTTGAACCTGATTTCCTCCTCTTTCAGAATCATAAGTAACATTTAAATGTTCTCCTATGGTTATTCTATCATTTACTTTGAATTCAGCATTCATTCTAGTTCTACCAGTTTTATATCCTGTCATAATCTGAGCACCTTGTCTGTCAAGATATTCCATAGACATCATAAATCTGCTATTAGCATTACCACTAGAAACAGAAAATTTATACTGTTGCGCTAAACCTGGATCAAAAATAGCATCTAACCAGTCAGTCCCATTGGGATTAACTGTTGTAGAAATACCCGCAGGGGTACCTTGCAAAGAAGATGGCACATTAGGACTTCCTCCTGTACCATACTGTGGATGGTTTGGAGTAACTCCATCATTAACTTTTGATTGCCAGATCATATCACCATGTTGCTGAGCATTAAGTAATGTTGGAAGACCTACTGCTTTTGAAGATCCAACATAACTTTCAAAAGTAACAGTGTTTTTAGTATTATAAGAACCACTTTTAGTTGTTATAACAATTACACCATTTGAAGCTCTTGCACCATAAATTGCAGCCGAAGCATCTTTAAGAACATTTATCTGTTCTATATCAGATGGACTTAAGCTTGAAAGAACATACGCATCATCAGTTTGAACACCATCAATCACATATAATGGACTGTTATTATTAGGTGTACCATATCCCCTGACCCTTACAATAGGTGCCGCACCAGGCTGGCCAGAATTTATAATTGAAACTCCAGTAACTCTACCTTGAAGCATTTCTGCTGCATTTATTACAGGCGTTTTTACTGCGTTATTCACATCCACTGAAGCAATTGCTCCAGATAGACTTTTTCTAGTTTGTGTTTGGTAACCAGAAACCACAATCTCATCAAGAAATTCTGTGCTTTCTGCAAGTGTTATAGTTAATGTTGATTGTGCACCAACAGTAACTGTTTGACTTTCGTACCCAACAAAACTAAACTCTAACTGATCTCCAGAAGAAACGCTTATAGCAAAATTTCCTTCTATATCAGTTACAGTACCAGACGAAGTTCCTACGACTATTACACTAGCCCCAGGAATCGGATTTCCAGAGTTATCTTCAACGGTACCAGTTACCTGTCTCTGAGAGAAGGCAAGTGAAACACACATAAACAACAATGAAAATAAAAGAGTTAATCTTTTCATATAGTTTGGTTTACTTAAAAAATCAAATTATTTAGAGGATTTGTATACTAGATACATTTATCAAACTACCACCGTTCCTCATCGGAGGTCTATCTAAATTGATATTTTGATGCGACAAAAGTAAGTAAAAATGAAATGAGATAAAAAAAAATTCAATTTTAATCCAAATTAATAGATAATCGATCTAAAAGTATCATTTTGATTATAAATATCTACTTTTTTAACATTATTATTAACAAACAAATCTCTATTAGATTGAGACAAATAGGAATTCCCATAATATAACTCTCTTTTATAGTAAATTGAATCATTCAAATAAATTTTTGCATATCTATCATTTGGTAAAATGTTAATACGTTTTGTTGAAGAATTTTGATTATACATCGAAACAATTTTATCATTATTCTGTCCAGCCAATAAAATAGGTTTATCATTAACAACTATCCTTACTAAAGATTTTGCATCACCGGGAACATACAATCCAGATTCTTCAACACTTTGATGGATATAACCACCTTTCTGATCTCCTAACAAAACAACACCATTAGAAGCATCATATCTTCCCATACCAATTTCACCACCAAAATCATTTCCAATAATTAATATATCAAAATAATTATCAGCATTAAAATCATCTAAATAAATTCCATGAACCTTAGAGAGCTGAGCCTCTTTTGGTAATGCCTGTAAATTAAATGTTCCATCTCCATAATTTTCAAGATAACTTGTTTCCAAAAAATTAACTGATACCTTATAAACAGAATCACTAGAAACAATTTCATTTATTAATTCATCAAAAGTAGTATTTCCAAATTCAGAATGTAGTTTATAATTTGCTCTAACCGAAATAACTTCTTTCTGAAAATCATGTCTAGTAAAAAAAGGATATAATAATAAGTTTCCATTACTATCTTTAAAGTAAGCTGAAGGAAAGAAATCTGTTGAACCATTATTATCAAAATCTCCAGCTACTATAGAAATTTCTTTTCCTTCATTTATCTTCAACAAAGTGTTATTACCTAAATTACCCACAACGTAATCTATATCACCATCAAAATCTATGTCTGAACCTGATATGCTATTCCAAAATCCTTTATAATTTTCAAGGCCTGTATCACGCAATCGTTCAAAAAAAGTTTTATAATTTTTAAATATTGTAATAGGCATAAACTCACCCACTATAATCAAATCAATTAAGTTATCATTATCTACATCTGTCCACAATGCATCAGAGACTAGACCCAAATTATTAAATTCTGGAGAAAGAATATCATTTACTATTTCAAATTTTAATATTCCATCTTCAAGCTTATTCTCGAGAAGATAACTTGTTGCTGGAAAAGGATATTCATGAGGAATAACCCTCCCACAAATAAAAAGATCTAAATCTCCATCGTTATCATAATCACTAGCTCTAACACAAGAACCACTACTTAAAAATTTGGGAAGAACATTATTTGACTTTATGTATTTCCCATTTGAGTTTATAAAAAATCTATCTGCATATGAATTATGAGACTTGTCGTATTCATTTCCTCCACCAACAATATAGAGATCATCATCACCATCATTATCAGCATCAAAAAGTAATGCCCCCAATTCTTCTTCAATATTATCTCCATCTTTATCTTCAAATAAATTTTCCTTAGAAAAAGTACCATCATTTTTTTGTTGATAAAAAGTTCCAGAATATGATCTTGATCCACCTATATAAAAATCATCTAAATTATCTCCATTAAAATCTCCAACAGAAATTCCTGGACCAAACTGTGATAACTTATGGAACAATAATGGCTGAATGTTATAATCTATAAAATCAAATTCTTCATGTTTATAATTAATACCCAAATCAATCTTAGAAAATAATGTGGATTTCTTTTTTTCTTTACTTTTCACTCCTCGAGATAAATTATTATAATCATAAATTACCATTTCATTTATAGGCACATCTCTTATAAGACTTATAGAATTATCTGGCCAAACTATAGAAAGGCTATCTACAGACAAACTATTTAATCCAAAATGTGCAGTATTCTGCATATTAGATAAATATCCCCTATAAGGATTATACTCATACGTCTGAATTGAATTATTAGATAAGTATACAGTTAGAGTTGATCCAATAGCATCAGGATTATTTTTAGATCCAATTAATTTAACGTTCACCCAATTATTATTCAATAAAGTATTTGTTAGATTCATATAAACATGAGCAGATCCATTTATATTACTCACAACATAATCCAAGTCTCCATCATTATCTAGATCTCCATGAGCAGCACCATTAGAAAATGAAGGTTCTTCAATTCCCCATTCATTTGTAACATCATCAAATAAGACCACACCATTTAAAGAAGAAATGTTTTTAAATGCATAATTTTTTAATTTTACTTCAGGTATAGAAGTAAGTAAAGTTTGTTTCTTAGCAAAACGAGTCATTTCTGTTTGATAGTCTATAAAATCCCTATCTGTTATATCTTTAGGAAATCCATTTGTAATAATTAAATCACTTAATCCATCGTTATTATAATCTCCAACAATTGGAGCCCAACTCCAGTCCGTTCCACTAACACCCGAAAACATAGAAATCTCAGAATAAATAGGTTTTCCATCAATAAAACCTTGATTTAATTGAAGGGTATTTCTTACGTACTGAAAATCATAATTATACCTTTCATTATTTATATATGTGTTATAGTTATTTTCAGTAAGCATTGTTTTTCTCCTATAGTTATCATCAGGCATCATATCTAATTCAATAATTTCATTGTTACCATCATTATTAAAATCAACAATATTATTTCCCATAGAAGAATATGATGTGTGTTTAAAATATTCAGATGCTCTATCAGTAAAAGTTCCATCTTTATTATTTATCCAGAGCAAATCATTAGTCAAATAATCATTCGAAACAAACACATCTTTCCAGCCATCTTTATTTATATCTGAGACAGAAATTCCAAGACCATAGCCTTCAATAAGAATACCAGCTTCTCTTGTAACATCAGTAAAATATGGATGGCCAAGATTATCATCATAATCATTTCTTAGAAGCTTATCATTTTTAGAAGATGTACCATCAATTAATTTTTTCCTATACTGATTAGGTTGTTTATACTTGTCCATCTTATTAATAAGAAGATACACATCAAGATCTCCATCATTATCATAATCAAAAAAACTAGAATTTATATTATGAGACATATCTGCAAGTCCATAATCATGAGCTTTATCTAAAAAAAAAGGAATTCCTTTTTCATTATTCCCTTGGTTAATAAATAACACATTAGACCTTAAAGAATCAGGTTCAAAAGTTGATGTAGAAATATAAATATCTAACCTGCCATCTAAATTGATATCTAGAACATTTACACCTGATGACCATCTATTATTAGCCTCAATTCCAGATACTTCAGATACATCATCAAAGAACCATTCACCTTTATTAAGATACAACTTATTACTAACCATATTCCCAGTAAAAAACACATCCTCTAACCCATCTCCATTAAAATCTGATATTGCAACTCCTCCTCCATTATATAAATATTCATAGTCTAGAATATTCATTGAATCACTCTCCGTTATTAAATTATTAAATAAAATATTTGTTTGAGATCCCTCTAACTGAGTAAAAAGTTTTTTCTTATTACAACCAAAAGAAAATAATACTATCAGAATAATAAATCTATTTGCCATTTATAAATTCCACTATTTTAACATAGAAATTAAGTATATTATACGAGAAAAATATTATTTAATTAAAAGTTTTATTTTTTTATTTGTTTTTGCCATTCCCAAGCAGATCTCATCATATCTTCTATGTCCATTTCACTCTTCCAATCTAACAAATCATTAGATAATTTTATATCTGAATATATCATTTCAATATCTCCATCTCTCCTATCCGTTATTTCATAATTAATCTTAAGAGAATTAACTTTTTCAAATGCACCAATTACCTCTAAAACAGAGTATCCTTTTCCTGTTCCAACATTAAAATATTCATACTTTTTTAACTGCTTATTATTAATTAACCTATTAAGTGCAGAAACATGAGCCTTGGCAAGATCTACTACATGAATATAATCTCGAACAGCTGTTCCATCATCAGTGTTGTAGTCATTACCATAAACGTATAACCTGTCACGAATACCAGCAGCCGACTGAGTAATTAAAGGTGCTAAGTTATTAGGATTACCAATTGGAAGTTCTCCAATTAGAGCAGAATCATGAGCTCCTACAGGATTAAAATATCGCAGAGCAATAACATAAAATTCATCATTAGCACTAACCGTATCCCTTAACAACTCCTCACAAATTTGTTTAGTTCTTCCATATGGTGACTCTGCACGCTTAAAAGGAGCCTCTTCAGATACAGGAAGCACATCTGGCTGTCCATAAACCGTACAAGAAGATGAAAAAATTATATTTTTTACATCACATTTTAACATTGAATCAACAACATTTAACATTGTTCCAACATTGTTTCTATAATATTTTAATGGCATAGAAACTGATTCTTCAACAGACTTACTTGCTGCAAAATGAATAATTCCATCAAATTTATTGTCTTTAAAGCATTGCATTGTTTTTACTGAATTTTTTAAATCAAACTCATAAAATTTTGGCCTTAGACCTGTAATTTTTTCTATGTTATCAATAACTGACTCATATGAATTTGATAAATCGTCTATTATAACAACTTCAAATCCATTATTTATTAATTCAACAACTGTATGTGAACCTATATACCCCAATCCTCCAGTGACAAGAATTTTACGTTTCATTTATTTTTAAAATTATACAACACATATACCATCGCTAATAGAACCTGCTATTGATTCTAAATTTATTGAATATTTTTTATAATACTCATCAGAAATCTTGTTTATATATTCATCAACAAAGCTTTCTAAAATCAAATTAATCGTGCAACCACCAAAGCCACCACCCATCAATCTACTACCAAGAATTTCTTTATGCTCTTTAGAAAAATCTACCATAAAATCAAGTTCATCACAACTGACTTCATACAAATTTTTTAAACCCTTATGAGAATCATACATTAATCTACCAAAATCACTATATAACCCTTTACTAATTAGTTCTGCAGATTTTATTGTTCTCTGGTTCTCTTGAGAGACGTATAAAGCTCTATTATAAACCTTATCATGTAACTCATCTTTAAATTCATAAATAATTTTTTCTGGAATTTCTGCTAAAAAATTATACTTAAAATATTTTTTTGAGATCACATCAAAAGCATTGTTACATTCTTTAACTCGAGTATTATATTCACTATCAGAAAGTTTATGCGGGACATTAGAATTTAACAATAAAATTTTATAGGGATAAAAATTTGCATCAATATATTTGTAATCAAGAGAAGTGCAATTTAAAAGTAAAAGCTTATTTTTTTTAGCTTTACAAATAGTAAACTGATCCATAATCCCACCCTTTAATCCAATAAAGTTATGTTCAACATCTTTTGCTAAAAAAATAAGATCATCATCAGATAAATCCAAATTATATAACTCATTGACACCCTTAGCAATGCCACATATTAGTGCTGAAGATGAGCTAATTCCTGCACCAACAGGTAAATTACTTTCAATAACACAATCAAAACCTTGAAGTTTTTCTGGCTTTAAATTCATGATATTTTTTATTACACCAATGATATAATTTTCCCAGTGTACATCACTCCTATTTATTGGATGAGATAAGTCTAATTGAAATGACTTGTTATATTTTAAAGTAGAAATATTACACTTAGAAGAATCGTTTTTTTTAAATGATAAAATAATTTTTTTATCTATAGCCGCTGGAAGAACAAATCCACCATTATAATCAACATGTTCACCGATAAGATTAATACGCCCTGGTGATTCAACCACTAAATTTAAATTGTTCATAACATTTATAAATCTAATTTACAAATAATAAAAAAAGGCAGAATAGAATTCTGCCTTTAAATTATAGTTTAAAAAACTATTAATAAGTTAATTTTCTACTTGATCAAATATACCTCCTTGATCAAACCATTCTAAATCAGTCACAATTTTACCTTCATCATTACATTGTAAAACAGCGTAATACTTTTGACTTAAAACTTTACCAGTCGCCTTATGTGTAAAATCCCAAACTCCATATACTCGAACACCTCCATCTGGTATATAATCTCCTTCACTCACACCCGGATAATACTGTCTATCTCTAAATGTAAAATTTTCAAATTCAGCATGCCAACCTCTCATTCCTTCAGCCAAAACTTCCTTAGATAATGAGTCACTAGTATTTGGAGGTGACCAAATAAGATCATCTGCATAATTAGCTATCATTCCATCAAGATCTCCATTTTCAAAAAGATTGAAAGTTGCATCTACAATTTCGACATTCGCATTAAATTTTGCTATACCCTCATCAAAAGCACTTGTATCGGGTGGTGGTGGTGTACAACTAGTAACTACCATCACAACAAACATAGAAATTATTAAGTTTTTCATAGTTATTTATTTATTAGTTAAAATATTATTCTCCTGCAATTTGTAAAGCCATTCCATTTACATCAAACCAATCTGTAAATCGTACAATTTCACCGGCTTCATTAAAAAACATAAGTCCATACCACTTGTTATATACTTCATTACCAGATTCTGTATGAATAGAACTCCATGTTCCATAAATTCTTATGTTATTAGGAAGACTAGTTGCCGTCTCAGATGGATAAACAGAACCACTCCAAAAAGCTGGTTGTCTTTCACCATTCAACCCTAAATCTATACCTTCTTCAAAAGTTATGTTTTCAAAATTGTCGTGATATCCTGCCAAGGTTTCTCTCATTGCTTCCATACCCACCCATACATTACCATTGTATTGAGGAGGACTCCACATTGCAGTATCTGAAAACAATGCCATTTGGGCATCTAAATCCTTATCCGCAAAACCTTGAACAAATGCTCTTATTGAAGCAACATTACGATCAAAAATTGCTTGATTTTCTATTTTCATTTCCTCTTCAGCAGCAGCAGCAGCAGCAGCAGCAGCAGCAGCTTTAGCTTTAGCCTCAGAAAAATAATTAGGCCATCCATCTTTTTTTGAATCTTCACAACTCATAAAAAAAATAGAGACAAAAAATATAATTAATACTTTTTTCATATTTAATATTTAAATGTTAACATTTTTTGATATACAAGAAATTTGTATATCAATAATAAGTTGTAAACATAAACAAATTTTAATATTAAATATTCAATTAAGTTTAGATTGCTTCTGATTTCTAAATCATAGAATTCTTAGAATGAAATATTTAATCAATTTTATTTATAATAAATTTGAAATAAAATAATTCTTATGAAGAATATAATATACATAATCATTTATCTATTTTCTATTTCATATGGATACGCTCAAAAAAATTATATCATTCCAGAACCCACAAATATTACTATTCCAAACTCAAAAGAGATAGGATTTAGACTATCTAAAAAGACATCAATAGAATTGAGTGGTATTGATAATTCACGTTCCTTTATTAAAAGCTTTATAAACTATGTTGAAAATGAAACTGGTTTTATTTTAAATACTAAATACAATAAAAAAACAAACATTCTATTTAAAGTTCAAAGTGGAATAAATAACCTTGGAAATGAAGGATATAAAATCATTATTTTACCTAAACAAAGCCTCACTATTGAAGCAAATTCAGAAAACGGTCTTTTTTATGGCATTCAAACATTAAAACAAATAATTCATTACACAAAAAGAAAAAGAGATGATAAAGAATTTACTGATTTTGACATTGCCGTAAAAACAGAAGAATATAAAAACTTTAATTCAAAGCAAAGTATTAATGCCGCCAACATAACAACAACTGGATATAAAAGCATAAATGAAACTGGTTATTTCCAAGGATTAGAAAAAACGGAAACAAAAAAATTAAACGCATATGATTTTGCATCAATGATTATAGAAGATACTCCAAGATTTGGGTATAGAGGAATGATGCTTGATGTAAGTAGACATTTTATGCCATTAAGTTTTATAAAAAAATTTATAGACTTAATAGCAATGCATAAAATGAATACTTTTCACTGGCATCTAACAGATGATCAAGGATGGAGAATTGAAATTAAAAAATATCCAAAACTTACATCAATAGGATCTAAAAGAACTGAAACTGTAGCAGGTCATGTATTAAAAAGTCCAGTATCACTAAGAATATGGAAAGATGTTCAAGAGTATGACGGCATTCCCCACGAAGGATATTATACCCAAGAAGAAATAAAAGAAGTTGTAGCATATGCGTCAGAAAGATTTATTACTATAATACCAGAAATTGATTTGCCTGGTCACACATCTTCACTTATTGCTGCTTACCCTGAATATGGATCTTCCGATAAGAATATTGGAGTAAAAACAATTTGGGGAATCCAGGAAGATATTATTAAGCCAAATGAAAATACATTTAATTTTTTAAAAGATGTTTTCACAGAAATTGCTGATTTATTTCCATCCAAATACATACACATAGGAGGAGATGAAGCAAATAAAAAACAATGGATTGAATCTGAAGAAGTGCAAGAAATAATAAAAAATTTAGAGCTAGAAGACGAAGCTCAACTTCAAAGTTATTTCATTTCAAGAATAGAAAAAATTCTTAACTCACTTGATAAAAAAATAATAGGATGGGATGAAATTATAGAAGGTGGCCTTAATCCAAATGCAACTATCATGTCATGGAGAGGTGTAGAAGGGGGAATAACTGCTGCAAAAGCTGGAAATTATGCTATCATGACTCCAACAAGTCACTGTTATTTTGACTATTACCAAAGAAAATCTAATGATGAACCACTAGCTATCGGTGGTTTTACTCCTCTTCAAAAAGTATATGAGTTCGAACCTATTCCAAAAGAATTAGATTTAAATCAGTCTAGCAAAATACTTGGAGCTCAAGGAAATCTATGGACTGAATTTATAAAAACGCCTGAGCAAGTTGAATATATGACTGTTCCAAGAATGACAGCATTATCAGAAGTTGTTTGGTCAAAAAGAAAAGTTAGAAATTTTAAAGAATTTAAATTGCGATTGAATTTATATAAATATTTTCTAGATTTAGAAAATATCAATTATAGCCCCCATGAATTCAAATAAGTAAATGAGATTACCTGTCAATAATTTAATTGAACTGGATCCCAGATTCAAAGAAGTTATAAAAAAATTTGGGGTTATTAAATTAGAAAAAAAAACTGATCCCTATACATCATTAGTTAAAACTATTATTTATCAACAATTAAGTGGAAAGGCAGCAGGTACAATTTATAATAGGTTTTTAAATTTATATCCCTCAAAACATCCAACTAAATCTCAATTAATAAGCACAGAACTTCATATTTTAAGATCTGTAGGATTATCTAATCGAAAATCAGAATACGTAAAAGCAATAGCTGAGTTTTTCAATAAAAATAAAACTTCAATAAAAGATTTTGAAAAAATGTCTGATGAAGAAATTAGAAAGCAACTAATAACAATAAGAGGAATAGGACATTGGACAATTGATATGTTTTTGATGTTTACTTTAAATCGATTAGATGTATTCCCTGTATTGGATTTGGGTATTAAAAAAGGATTTACAAAATTTTTTGGATTAAAAAATATGCCTTCAGAAAATTTTATGAGAAAAAAAGCCAATAAATGGAAACCATATCGATCGATTGCAGCACATTACTTTTGGAGTATATCTGATAATTAAAATCTGCTTACTATTTAATTTTTTGTCAAAATTTAACATTAATTTTACATATATGTGTGGAATAATAGCATACAAAGGAACAAAATATAATGCTTCAGATATTCTTTTTAAAGGACTTCATCTTTTAGAATATCGTGGATATGACAGTGCTGGAATTGCTGTTATCAAGAATAATCAAATTAAAATTTTTAAAAAAAAGGGAAGAGTAAAAGAAGCTGAAAGACTTTTTAAGAAAAATAAAATTTCATCCAAAATTGGAATTGGCCATACTCGGTGGGCCACTCATGGTGAACCAAATGATATAAACTCACACCCGATTGAGTCTTTCAACAAAAAATTTGCAATTGTTCACAACGGAATAATTGAAAATTATCAAGATCTAAAAAAAATTCTTATAGAAAAAGGATATAAATTTTATACAGAAACCGACACTGAAATTTTAATAAATTTTATCGAATTATGTATTGAAGATTCAAATAATATTGAGGAAGGGCTATCATATGCACTAAGTAAAACTCAAGGAGCTTTTGCAATAGTACTTATTTGTAAAAATAATCCTGAATTAATGTTTGCGGCTAGAAAAGGAAGCCCCTTAGCTTTTGGTAAAAAAAGAAATGAATTTTTTGTGGCATCTGATGCTAATCCTATCATTAAATACACAAATAAAATTATATACTTAGAGAATGATCATATTCTTAAAATTGATTCTGAAGATTTTGAAATATTAGATTACAATCTTAAAAAGGTTAACAAAACTTTTGAAAGTGTAAATCTTAAATTACAAAAAATAGAAATTGGAAAATATGAAAGTTACATGTTAAAAGAGATAATAGAACAACCTTTTTCTCTAAAACAGTCAATGCTTGGAAGAATAAAAAATAAAAATATAGTACTTGGTGGAATTCACAAATACGCTAATAAGTTAATTAAATGTAAAAGAATTATACTTATTGGCTGTGGCACATCTTGGCATGCTGGTTTGGTAATAGAATATTTCTTTGAAAAATATTTAAAAGTTCCTGTTGAAGTTGAGTATGCCTCTGAATTTAGATATAAAAATCCTATCATTTATAAAGATGATGTTGTGTTTATAATCTCTCAATCTGGAGAAACGGCAGATTCACTTGAAGCCACAAAAATAGCTAAAGAAAGAGGAGCAACAGTACTAGGAATTGTAAATGCAGTTGGCTCTTCAATTGCTAGAGAAACACATGAAGGATCTTATTTACATGCTGGTCCAGAAATTGGAGTTGCTTCTACAAAAGCATTTACATCTCAACTCCTAATTTTATTTATGATTGGTCTTAAAGCTGGATATATGAAAGAAAATATATCTAAAAAAAAGTTCCATGAATTAATTACTGAGATAGAGAATCTTCCAAAAAAAATAAAAACAATTTTTAAGAGTCTTAAACATATTGAAAAAATTGCATATTATATGTATGAAAAAAATAACTGCTTATTCATGGGTAGAGGAAATAATTTTCCTGTAGCTCTAGAAGGAGCATTGAAATTAAAAGAAATATCATACATACATGCTGAAGGATATCCAGCCGCAGAGCTTAAACATGGTCCAATAGCTCTTATTGATGAAAACATGCCAGCAATTGTACTCTGCACAAAAAGTATGGAGTATAAAAAAATGATAGGTAATATTAAAGAAATAAAATCCAGAAAAGCAATTGTTATAGGTATTATAGATGAAAAAAATATTGAAGTAAAAAATATACTTGACCATCATATTATAGTTCCAACAACAAAAGCTGATTTTTCTCCAATAATAAATATTATACCATTACAATTACTAGCTTATTATATAGCAAAATTGAGAGGTTGTGATGTTGATAAACCTAGAAATCTAGCAAAGTCGGTAACAGTAGAATAGTTATTTAAATAGGGTTTTAATATATTTAAAATATGAAAAAAGTAGGTCTATACTTAATAATCGCCTTTACATTCTATTTAATTGGTCAAGTTATGTGGTTATTTATGATCATACTTGATGAACCACTTTTTGGTAGTAACTATTTAGACGATATAATTATCAACCAAGTATTTACATTATTTGCAATTTTTGGACTAATCACTGGAATAACATTATATAAATTAAATAAATAATTATAAAAAAATCATCTAATATATCATGAAGGGTATTTCTTAATCTCTAAAGTATATTCATACATATGATTTTCAAGAGAAACTTACTATATTAACGTCATGCCTTTAGCAATCATTAGTCTTGGAATACTTTTATTGTTTTTTCTTATCATCGTATTTCGTCTTAATGCTTTTATAGCTTTTATTGTAGTTTCTTTATCCGTTGGAATTGCCCAAGGAATGGAATTAAATTCAGTTGTTACTTCAATCGAAGAAGGTATTGGTAATACAATAGGATTCTTGATTATAATCTTGGCATTAGGAGCAATGCTGGGAAAACAAGTTGCTAATAGTGGAGCAGCTCAAAAAATTACAGAGAAACTAATTGATATTTGTGGTGTAAAAAACACACAATGGGCAGTAATGATAACAGGATTTATTGTAGGGGTAACAATGTTTTACTCCGTAGGATTTGTCATTTTAGTCCCTTTAGTTTTTAACATTGCAATTATCACACGTCTTCCTTTACTATACATTGGACTACCCATGTTAGCCGCACTTTCAGTTACACATGGCTACCTACCCCCACACCCTGCTCCTGCAGCCCTTACCATAATGTTTGAAGCAGATATGGGAAAAACACTACTCTATGGTTTAGCTGTAGCCATCCCCGCCATTCTTATTTCTGGACCTGTGCTAACACACTTTATTAAAAAAGTAGATGCTAAGCCTCTAAAAGAATTCTTAGCTACTAAACAATTTAAAAAAGAAGAATTACCTAGCCTTTCTAACAGTCTATTAACAGCTCTTTTTCCTGTATTACTAATTGGTGGTTCAACAATTATTCTCGAATTCATTTCAGAACAAAATAATCTCTATTCATTTATTAAATTCATAGGAAATCCAGTAATAGCTCTACTAATAGCGGTGCTCGTAAGCATATATAGTCTGGGGCTTTCTCGAGGAGAAACAATGAAAGATATCATGCAATCCTTTGCCAAATCCATTTCTGGAATAACCATGATTTTATTAATTATTGCTGGAGCCGGAGCACTAAAACAAATTTTAGTTGATAGCGGAGTTAGTAACTATATCGGAGGTCTGCTAAGTGAAAGTACACTTTCCCCATTATTATTAGGCTGGTTAATAGCTACTATTTTAAGAGTGTCTATAGGTTCAGCAACTGTAGCAGGACTAACAACCGCTGGAATAGTACTTCCTCTAGTACAAAGCGGAGGAGTTCACCCGGAACTTATGGTGCTAGCTATTGGATCAGGAAGTCTTATGCTTTCACATGTAAATGATGGTGGTTTCTGGTTATTTAAAGAGTATTTTAATTTATCTATCAAAGACACTTTAGCTACTTGGACAGTTATGGAAACGTCCATTGGAATCTCTGGGTTATTAGGAGTATTAATTTTAAACTATATTATATAAAAATGAAAAATTCTGAAACCATTAAAAAACTTGGTCTGATATTTCCTCCCTCACCAAAGCCTTTAGGTGTCTACCGCCCTACCCTAGTAGTTGATCATTTTTTATATGTTTCAGGTCATGGACCCGTCAATAATGATGGATCATTAATCAAAGGAAAAGTTGGTGCAGATTTAAACAGAGAAGAAGGAAAAGCTGCTGCTCGTCAAGTAGGGTTAACCATGCTTTCAACCATAATTAATAATTATGGTGATATCGATAACATCAAAAGAATAATAAAAGTATTAGGAATGGTAAATGCAACTCCAGATTTTAAATGGCACCCATATGTAATTAATGGATTTAGTGAGCTGATGGTAGAAGTTTTTGGAGAAGAAATGGGTATTGGTGTTCGAAGTGCTGTAGGGATGTCGCTTCCACAAAATATTGCCGTTGAAATTGAAGCTCATTTTGAACTAAAACATTAAATGTATATGAAAGCTAACCTTGAAAATACATGGTACAATGTACATGATGAAAATAAAATTATCACTCCAGGTCTATTAATTTCTCCAGATAAAATAAAAGATAACATTAAAGCTATGATCCAGATTTCAGGGACAGCTGATCGGTTATGGCCACATATTAAAACATATAAGATGAAGCCTGTCATAGAGCTTCAAAAAGATTATGGCATTAATCGTTTTAAATGTGCAACACTAGGTGAAGTTGAACTTTTGTGTAAAGCTAAGGTCAGTCATATTTTATTAGCTATCCAACCCACAGAAAAAAAATTAGATGCTTTTCTAACCCTTCAAAAAAAATATCCAAAAATTCAATTTTCAACTCTATTAGATAACAACAAAAGCCTTAGCTTATTTAATAAAATTGCAAAACAAAAAAAACAAACGCTTAGAGTCTGGATTGATCTTAATATAGGTATGAATAGAACTGGAATCATTCCAAAAAAAAATGGTTTTAAATTATATAGAAATATTAAAGAATCACAACTTATAAGATTCATAGGACTCCATGCTTATGATGGACACATACGCTCAGAATCTGAAATAAAAAGAAAAAAAGATTCTGATAATGCCTTTTTATCAGTGCTTTATTTAAAAGAAAAAATCGAAAATCATAACAAAAAATCTATTGATATAATAGCAGGAGGAAGCCTTACCTTTTTACCTCATTCCGAAAGAAAAAATGTAATTCTAAGCCCTGGAACCACATTATTATGGGATGTTATATCTGATAAGTTATGGCCCGAATCACCGTTTCAAATTGCTGCAGTAATAGCGACCCGTATAATCAGCAAACCTAATAAAGATATCCTTTGCTTAGATCTAGGTCATAAAGCCATTGCACCGGAAATGTCCCTTCCAAGAGCCATTCTCATCGGTTTAGAGGAAGCGGAGCATATTGGACAAAGTGAAGAACACCTAGTCATAAAAACTAAAGAAGCCTTAAAATATGATGTTGGTGATATGATCTATGCATTGCCTAAACATATATGTCCAACCGTTGTAAAGTACAATCAATCTCAACTCATCAAAAACCAAGAGTTAATTGGCTATTGGGATATCCAAGCAAGAAACTATAACTATATGCCCACTTTATGAAATTTATTATAGACATTCACCTAGACCTCTCCATGAATGCAATAGAGTGGAATAGAGACTTAACTCAAAGCGTACTCCAAATAAACGCCCAAGAAAAAGATTTAATTGACAAACCTGATCGAGGTAAAGCAACAGTATCCCTTCAGGCAATGCGTGAAGGAAACATTGGTTTTTGTGTAGCCACTCAAATAGCACGCTATGTAAAATCTAACAATCCACTACCAGGTTGGAATTCCCCTACACAAGCATGGGCTCAAACCCAAGGACAACTCGCATGGTACAGAGCAATGGAAAAAGCAGGTGAAATGATACAAATAATAGATAAAAAAGGGCTACAAAATCATTTAGATTTATGGTCTTCTAGTGAGCCCAACAAACCCATAGGCTACCTTCTCAATTTAGAAGGTGCTGATTCTATAGTTACTCTCGACCATTTACATAGAGCTTACAAGCAAGGGCTTAGAGCAATCGGACCAGCTCATTATGGTCCCGGAACCTATGCGCATGGAACAAATTCTGAAGGGGGATTAGGAACAAAAGGAAAAGAGTTGCTTAATGAAATTGAAAAATTAAACATGATATTGGATGTCACTCATCTTTGCGATCAAAGTTTTTGGGAAGCGATAGATCATTATAATGGAAAAATGTGGGCAAGTCACAGCAACTGTAGAAGTTTAGTTCCCAATCAAAGACAAATTTCCAATCTACAAATTAAAGAGCTGATAGCTCGAAAAGCGATTATAGGTATGGCCTTTGATGCTTGGATGATGATTCCCAAATGGCAAAAAGGAATCAGCGATCCTAAAAAAAGCGATTTGGTAATTGAAACAATTATTGATCATATCGATCATATTTGTCAACTAAGTGGAAATTCTAATCATATAGCTCTAGGTACTGATCTAGATGGAGGTTTTGGAAAAGAACAATGTCCTTATGATTTAGAAACAATCTCAGACCTTCAAAAAATGGATGCGCTTTTAAAAAAAAGAGGTTACTCTGAAAACGACATTCAAAAAATATTAAATCAAAACGCAATTAACTTTTTAATGGGAGCACTCCCCTAGGAATGGAATAAATTATTATATATTTAAAATTATTTTATGTCAAAATTTAGTTTAATAGGAAAAACAGCAATTGTTACTGGTGGTGCCAGTGGTATTGGAAAAGCTATTTCTAAAATCTTTGCAGAGCAAGGAGCAAAAGTTCATATTTTAGATATTAATAAAGAGGGAGCGACTCAAACTGCTAATGAAATTAGAAAAGCTAATCAAAAAGCTATCGCTCATTGTTGTGATGTATCCAATCAGAAAAATGTAAATGAAATTATTAAAAAAATTACAACGACCGATGCAATTAATATTTTAGTAAACAACGCAGGCATTGCCCATATAGGTAGCATAGAAAAAACGAGAGAAGAAGATTTAGATAGGTTATATAATGTGAATATTAAAGGAGTATACAATTGTACAAAGGCATGTATTGAATCTTTCAAAAAAAATGGTGGTGGTGTTATCTTAAATTTAGCTTCAGTCGCTTCATCAGTAGGTCACTCAGATAGATTCGCTTATTCTATGACAAAAGGAGCAGTACTTACAATGACCTATTCTATTGCAAAAGACTATGTAGCAGATAATATTCGTTGTAATTGTATATCCCCTGGTAGAGTGCATACTCCATTTGTAGATGGATATTTAGCTGAAAACTATCCAGGAAAAGAAAAAGAAATGTTCAAAAAACTATCTAAAACACAACCTATTGGAAGAATGGGAAAACCGGAAGAAATTGCAAACTTGTCCCTATTTTTATGTTCTAATGAAGCTGAGTTTATAACAGGGACAGATTATCCAATTGATGGTGGTCGTATAAAATTAAGCGAATAATAAAATGAAATTAATAAGATTTGGAAATGTTGGCCATGAAAAACCAGGAATATTACTAAAAAATGGAAAAAAGATAGATGTATCTGCCTTTGGTGAAGATTTCGATGAAAACTTCTTTGGAACTGAAGGTATAGAAAGACTTCATCTCTGGTTGGTTAATAATAAAATAAGTTGTCCAACTGTTGGAGATGAAAACCGTTTAGGACCACCTATGGTTAGACCTTCCAAAATTGTTTGTATAGGACTAAACTATGCCAAGCATGCAGCAGAAACTGGAATGAATACTCCGAAAGAACCAGTTTTATTTTTCAAATCAACTTCCGCTTTAGTAGGTCCAAATGATGACTTAATTCTTCCTAAGGGGAGTAAAAAAACAGATTGGGAAGTAGAATTAGCTTTAGTAATAGGTAAAAAAGCTTCTTATGTAAATAAAGTTGATGCGTTAAATCATGTTGCGGGTTATGTCTTACACAATGACTATAGTGAAAGAACTTTTCAATTGGAAAAATCTGGGCAATGGGTTAAAGGAAAAAGTTGCGATACATTTGCACCAATGGGACCTTATATAGCAACAAAAGATGAAATTAAAGATCCAAACAATTTGAATTTATGGCTAAAGCTAAATGGTAAAATGATGCAAAATAGCAATACTTCTGACTTTATTTTTAACATACAAATGGTGGTAAGTTATATCAGTCAGTTTATGACATTATTACCAGGTGATGTCATTTCAACTGGGACACCATTTGGAGTTGGACTTGGATTAAACCCTCCAAAATATTTAAAACCAGGTGATGTAGTAGAATTGGGTATAGAAGGACTTGGAAAAGCAAGACAACATGTAAAAGCTTACAATTAATGAAATATAATATCATCAACATTTTTGACGATTATTAATAACAATAACCATGATAAAGGTAGAAGTCAATCAAAAAATCATACACAACAAAAGAAAAACAGTATGCCCAAAAACTATATTCAAATAAGTCCATTAGACAATATTATAGTTGCCATTACTGATTTAAAAAAAGGAACAGTTGCGACTATAAATAATTCGAAAATTATTTTAAAAGAAAACATCAAAGAAAAACATAAATTTTCTTTGAAAAATTTTAAAATAGGAGATAAAATTTATATGTACAACGTTCTTGTTGGAAATGCCATTAAAACAATCTCAAAAGGATGTGCCATTACTACTGAAAACATTAAGCCTGCGTCTGCAGATTTTCAGGATTCTCGCAAAAAATATACTTGGAAACCTCCTGATATCTCAAATTTTAAAGGAAAATCTTTCAATGGTTTCCAAAGAGAAGATGGTAGTGTAGGAACAGCAAATTATTGGATAGTAATCCCTCTAACTTTCTGTGAAAACAAAAATGTTGATGTTCTCGAGAGTGCACTGTCTGAAAAATTAGGTTATGAAACTAAAAAAGATTTTTCAGTAAATACCAAGACATTAATAAATATGTATAAATCTGGTGCTTCTAAAGATGATCTATTAAACACTCCTATTATCATCACAAAAGAAGAATTATCAAAAAATAAATTATTTCCAAATGTTAGCGGAATTAAATTTTTAAAACATGATGGCGGATGTGGAGGTACGCCTCAAGATGCTAAAGTTTTATGTGATTTATTAGCTGGATACATAACAAATTCTAATGTTGCAGGTGCTACAATTTTAAGTTTAGGTTGTCAACACGCTCAAATTCAAATGCTTCAAAAAGCAATTGAAACCAAAATTCCAAACTGCACAAAACCTGTTTGTTATTTAGAACAACAAAAAAGTAAAAGCGAACAAAATTTAATTGAAGAAGCAGTAAAACATACTTTTATCGGCTTAATTGAAGCAAATAAAATTAAACGTACACCTACATCACTTAGTAAATTAATTGTAGGTTTAGAATGTGGAGGTTCTGATGGATTCTCAGGTATTTCTGCAAATCCATCTTTGGGATATACATCAGATTTATTGGTTGCACTTGGCGGAACAACTGTACTCGCAGAATTTCCAGAGTTAAATGGCGTAGAACAAAACATAATAAACAGATGCATTGAAAAAAAAGATGCTCAAAAATTCTCAAAATTAATGAAAGCTTATGAAGCCTCAACAATCGCTGTAGGATCTAGTTTTGACAGCTACTCTTCACCAGGTAATATCAAAGATGGTTTAATTACAGATGCAATGAAATCTGCAGGTGCTGCAAAAAAAGGAGGGACTTCACCCGTAGTTGAAGTATTAAACTATGCTGAAAAAATTAATAAGACTGGTTTAAACTTAGTTTGTACACCTGGAAATGATGTAGAAAGTACCACAGGTCTTGCTGGATCTGGTTGTAATATAATTATTTTTACTACAGGCCTGGGAACTCCTACAGGTAACCCTATATCTCCTGTTTTAAAAATATCAAGTAATACTAATTTGTTTGAAAGAATGAACGACATCATTGATCTTGATGCTGGAACTGTAATAAATGGAAAAGACACTATTGCTACTATGGGCGAAAAAATATTAAATTATATTATAAAAGTTGCAAGTGGAGAAATAGTAGTAAAAGCAACAAAAAATGGATATAATGATTTTATTCCTTGGAAAAGAGGAATCTCATTATAAAAGCAAAAAATCACAGTTAAAAAACAAAGTAAACAAAATTATGGTAATAGATTCTCATCAACATTTTTGGAAATACAAACCATCAAAACATAAGTGGATAGATGATAGCATGTCTTTAATTCGTAAAGATTTTATGCCCTCAGATTTAAAAAAAGTATACGATAAAAATAAAATTGATGGCTGTATTGCTATTCAAGCAGATCAAACTCTTAAAGAAACAAATTTTTTATTAGATCTCTCTAAAGAAAATACTTTTATCAAAGGAATTGTTGGATGGGTAGACTTAAGAGCTTCAAATATAGATAACACTTTAGAATACTATAGCAAATATAAAAAAATTAAAGGGTTTAGGCATGTAGTTCAAGATGAAGCAGATCATAATTTTTTACTGAGACCTGAATTTTTACGAGGCATCTCCTATTTAGAAAAGTACAATTATGTATATGAGATTCTAATTTTTCCACATCAACTAGAAACTACATTAGAATTTGTAAAAAAATTTCCAAATAACAAATTTATTATAGACCATATTGCTAAGCCCTACATAAAAAATGGTTTATACGATAAATGGGCTAAATTAATGTCAGAAATTTCTAAATGTGAAAATGTGTTTTGTAAAATGTCTGGCATGATTACTGAAGCAGATTATAACTTATGGACTCCTGAGCAAATAACTCCTTATATGGATTTAGTTTTAACAAGTTTTGGTTCAAAAAGAATACTATTTGGTTCAGATTGGCCAGTATGTTTAGTTGCAGGAAGCTATAAAAAAGTAAAAGAATTAGTAACAAATTTTATATCAAAACTTAGTGAAAATGAAAAAACTAACATCATGGGGAAAAATGCTATAAATTTATATAATATAAAATCTTAATAAATAAAATGAATTTAGGATTAAAAGGCAAAATAGTAGTAGTTACAGGAGCAGCTGGATTAAAAGGAAGTATTGGAGAAACTATAGTACATGCCTTAGCTAATGAAGGTGCTATACCTGTTATTGTGTGTCGAAATGATAGAGGATATAAGTACGAAAAAAAACTTCAAAATAAAGGTGTGGACGCAACTTTTATAAAAACAGATCTTTCAAATACAAATCAAATCAAAAAAACAGCCAAAATAATTGGAGAAAAATATGGTAAAATAGATGTACTTATAAATAATGTTGGTGTTAATGATGGAGTTGGATTAAAAGCTTCTATAGATGATTTTATGCACTCATTACAATTAAATATGGTAAGTTATTTTGCAATGACAAAATACTGCTTGCCATACATTAAAAAAACGAAAGGAAATATCTTAAATATAGGATCTAAAGTTGCGCTAACAGGACAAGGAGGAACTTCTGGGTATGCGGCTTCAAAAGGAGGAATACTGGGTTTAACACGTGAATGGGCTGTAGATTTAATCAAGGATTCGATAAGAGTCAATGCCATTATAATTTCAGAAAGTTGGACTCCAGCATATGACAAGTGGATTAAAACACTTAAAAATGGAGAAGAAAAATTAAAATCAATAGTAAATAAGATTCCTTTAGGAAATAGAATGACAACACCTAAAGAAGTAGCAGATACTTGTTTGTTCACAATTTCTAATAAATCTTCACACACCACTGGTCAATTCATATTCTGTGATGGAGGATATGTCCATTTAGATAGATCATTATTGACTAAATAATTTGATAAATTAGAATCAATATGATAGATAAAATTAAAAATATACCAGTGGTACGAAAGGACTTATTATTGCCTTTTATTATCATAACTTCAATTTTTGCATTATGGGGGATAGCAAATGATTTAACTAATCCCATGGTATCAGCTTTTAAAAAAGTAATGCCAGAACTATCTAATGTCCAAGCCTCGTTAGTTCAATTTGCTTTTTATTTTGGGTATTTCTTTATGGCAATACCCGCAGCCTTATTCATTAGAAAATATAGTTACAAATCAGGAATACTATTAGGATTAATTTTGTATGCAATGGGAACTTTTTTGTTTTATCCCGCTGCTATCTATGAAGAATATAATTACTTTTTAATCTCTTTATGGGTAATTACTTGCGGATTGGCATTTTTGGAAACAACATCCAATCCATTAATACTATCATTAGGAGATAAAGAAACTGCCACTCGACGTTTAAATCTGGCACAAGCTTTTAACCCAATAGGATCTTTAACAGGTATGATTATTGCTCAAGTATTTGTAATTAGTGCAATACGATCGGATGATTTTACAACAAAAGCATACAATGCATTATCCTCTGAAGAATTAGCTACAATTAGAGAAAATGATCTGGGAATAATTAGCATTCCATACATTGGTTTAGGTGTGTTGGTAGTAATTATTACTGTAATTGTTTTTTTTACAAAAATACCTATACCTTCAGAACAAAATAAAATGTCTTTATCAGCTTCATTTAAAAAATTATTAGATAATAAAAACTATAAAAGAGGTGTTCTAACACAAGCATTTTATGTTGGATCTCAAATTATGTGCTGGACCTATATTTTTCAATATGTAGACAATCTAAATGATAATTTAGGATTAAATCTTACAGCAACATATTTTAATGTTGCAGCTATGATTTCTTTTCTTTCAGGTAGATGGATAGGCACTATTTTAATGCGTAGAATTAATCCAGCAAAACTATTAATGTACTTTGGATTAGGTGGAGTACTATGTAGTGCCGGCGCTATTCTATTACAAAATATAATGGGGTTGATTTCACTGGTAGGAATATCAATGTTTATGTCCATTATGTTTCCAACTATTTATGGTATTGCTCTTAAAGACATGGGTGATGAAGCAAAAATTGGTTCTGCTGGATTAATAATGGCAATTGTTGGAGGAGCTTTAATGCCTGTCTTGCAAGGAAGCATTCTAGACTGGGGTGGTTCAGGATTTTCCGATGTACTCATTTTTGGTTTTATTCCGGAAATAAATTTTTCTTTCATTTTACCATTAATTTGTCTAACAGTTGTTGCTTACTACGGATACAGTACATTTGAAACTAGTAAAACTTAAATTAAATATGGATACTCAAAGATATTGTTACTCATGCGACTTAAAAGATGATCCTAAATTAATATCTGAATATAAAAAATATCATACCCAAGAAAATGTTTGGCCTGAAATTACTCAAAGCATTAAAGATGCTGGAATCATAGATATGGAAATTTACATTACTGGAAACAGAATGTTTATGATTATAGAAGTTGATAAGACCTTTGATCCTATTAAAAAAAATGAAATGGATGCTAACAACTTAAAAGTTCAAGAATGGGAAAAGTTAATGTGGAATTTTCAACAAAAAATTCCATGGGCAAAAGACGATGAAAAGTGGGTTAAACTTGAAAAGATATTTAAACTAACTTAAAAACAATATCACCTATAAAGAATATTATTAAGAATGAAACTTAAATATTATTTAAAGAAAAAATACAATCAATTTCGTTTTAATCTTTGTGCCAATGAGAATCTCCTATATTTATTTTTCTATAAATACTTGTATCGCCCTCCAAAAAATTCCCTTTCCGAATTTTTAGATAAATACTCAAAAGAAAATGCTCCTCTTACTTTTTTACAAATTGGAGCTAACGATGGATTCATCTATGACCCTATTCAAAAATTTATCAAAAGAGATAATTGGAAAGGAATAATGCTAGAACCACAGCCCACTGTTTTCAAACAATATTTAACAAAAATTCATGCTAAAAGAAAAGAAATTTTACCAATTAATGCTGCTTTTTCTGCAAACGATGGAAAGACTTTACTCTATACCTTGGCATTCAGCAAAGAAAGATGGGCTACAGGTTTGTCAAGCTTCAATAAAGCAATATTACTAGAAAAAATCAAAGATGGAACCATCCTTAAAAAAGCCAAAAAAGAAGGAATTAATTTACCAAAAAATGAAGAAGATTGGATTGAAGCTATTGAAATCAATAGCATCAGTCCCAGTACTTTAATAAGTAAGTTTGGAAAAGAAAAAATTGATTTATTGGCCATTGATACCGAAGGCTTTGATTTTGAAATAATTAAAATGCTGGATCTTTCCAATATTTCACCAGAGGTAATCATTTTTGAAGAAATCCATTTTAACCAATCCACAATTAATGCTTGTCAAACTTATCTGAAAAAATATGGCTATACCTATAATAGGATTGGAAAAGATGTTTACGCAACAAAGTTTTAGTTAAAGAAAAAGATTTATATTAATAATCTAGAAATTTTTTCATCATCACATTATTAACTTTAAATCCATTCCTAGAATAAAAATTGACTAATTTTTCATTACAAAATAAAGTAATTCTATAGCACTTCTTTTTCTTACAAATTTCAATAAGTTCCTTTACAAGATAAGTGCCAATCATTTTTTTCCCCACATTTTTATCTACAACAATATCCTCAATATGACCAGCAACTTCACCTCTAATTTTATTTTCAATTACAACACTCCCATAAGCAACTATCTTTTCATCAAGAATACCAACAATAGAATTAGCACTGGTGTTTTTTAAAAAATTTTTCCAAGCCCTCTCTTTATCAATAGAATCTTGATCTAACTCTTTAAGCTGATTTAACAAAACATAAACATCGTCTAAATCAGATTCTTTAACTCTTCTAAAAATTATATTACTCAATATGTTTACTCTTTAGATTTTTTAATTCCCAACTGAATGAGAGAATATTTTACAGATAATTGAAACATTGTATTTTTAGTTTCTTCATTAATTATACTGGGATCAGAAACATTTTTTAAACCTTTGACATATCTTAAACTTACCCCTAATCTAGCAGGGAGCCTTAGCCCAATACCAGCAACAATACTAAAATCACGATCTGAAAATTGATCTTTAATGTCATTTTTTATTCCATTTAAAGAAAGATTGGCCCCTGTTAATAATCCAAACTGTGGACCGAAATGAAAATTAAATGGACCAAAGTCACTCCTTATTAAAACTGGAATATTTAAATAACTAAGATTATTTTTATTTACCACTTGACTTAATTCAAATTTACCACCTTGAGTGGAGTATTGAACCTCTGCCTGAATTCCAAATATTAACGGCAACTTAATGTATGTAAAAGCACCCAAATGATAACCAGTTATGGACTCAACGCCTTGAATTGTATTTAATTTTTGTGTTGCAGAATTTGCTCCACCCTTAAATCCTAACTCAAATTTTTGAGAGTACACATTTAAACTAAAAAAAAATGTAAAAAAAAGAAGAAGTATGTTTTTTGTCATGATTTTTTATTTCAAATTTAACCATAAAACAAATAAGAAATATAAATATTATGAAAAGTCCCTTAGTAAAACCTCTAAAATCTGAAGATAAAGAGCTAAATAAATTAATAAAATTTTATAATGAAACCTTAGGATTTTGTCCTAACAGTATAAAAACAATGTACATAAGACCTCAAATAGCTTATGCCTTTATAAATCTTAACAAAGCCGTTATGAAAAATAAAGGAAAGGTGACTAGCAAACTAAAAAGGCTTATAGGATATGTTTCCAGTACAGTGTCAGGATGCAGATACTGTCAGGCACACACCATAAGAGCTGCAGAAAGATACGGAGCAAGTACAAATCAATTAAAAGAAGTATGGGAATTTAGAGATAGTAAAAATTTTTCAATCAAAGAAAAGGTAGCACTAGAATTTGCAATTGCCTCTTCATCCATTCCCAATCATGTAGACAATAAATTAATGGGTGAGATGAAACAACACTGGAAAGATGGTGAAATAGTTGAAATATTAGGTGTAATATCTTTATTTGGTTTCCTAAATAGATGGAATGACTCTATGGGAACTCCAATTGAGAATGATGCTGTAAAATCAGGAAAAGAATACATTAATAACTGGTACCCAGAAAAACATCTTTATGATATCTAAATAATTTATTCCACTTCATTGCAATAAACCACATTTAGCTTCACATGTGGTACAATTGCATTTAAAACTGCTTTAACTGTGTTTATTTGACTGCTTTTGGAAGATCTTTTTTCAACTAAAACCACCTTTGTAATTTGATTAAATGATTTGCCAGAAAAATTTAAAGATGAAAGTACAAATTCTATAGGAGAAATACTTGGATTAAACGCAGCATTTTCTGCGTAATATCCCTGAAAAACATTTCCATCCTCAGTCATTACTGCAATGCCTGAATATCCTTTCGAATATGGTGCATAGCTCATATTAGCAGCATTCAAAGCCGCTAATACCAACCTGTCTCTTGAATCATTTTCTAAAATGAGATTATTATCATTTTTTGACATTAAACCGCCATCAATTCCTAAATTTTTTGGGCCAAATGGAAGAGTTAATAGGTCACTGATTATATAATTTTTTCCTTTAGGATTAATTATAATAAGAGAATCAACTTGATTTAATTCGTTAAGAAATTGAAGACAATAACCACAAGGAGATCCGCCGACATTAATAAAATTAATATTTGTTTCTCCATGTGACCAGGCATTTACTACCGCCGACTGTTCAGCATGTAATGTAAAACTTAAAGATTCTCCTAATATCTCAATGTTTGATCCAAAATATACATTTCCACTAGATCCACTACACACTGCTCCAACCATATAATTTGAAATTGGTGCTTTTGCATAGGTTCTAGAAAGAGGCGTTAATAATTCTATAACCTGATCAAGACTCATATCAAGCTCACTAGATATATAGTCTACATCTCCAGAATAAAATACTCCAGAAAAATTATTATCGTTTATAATAGTCTCGATTCTTTTTTCAACATGGCCTGGAATATCAGATAAAATTCCAGAAATTTTACTTTGAGAATACGAAGAAAATAAAATTACAAACTGAAATATATATACATAAGTAAACTTCATACTAAATAAATCTAAAGCTAAATAAAAAACAATTATAAAAAACCCTAGGAGTCCTAGGGTTTTACATGTGGGCCCTGCTGGATTCGAACCAGCGACCCCCTGCTTGTAAGGCAGGTGCTCTGAACCAGCTGAGCTAAGAGCCCAAAAAAGGTGTGCAAATATAAGTACCTTATAAATAATTAATAATATTTTTTTCAAATTTATAAAAAGCCTTATAATTCAATTATATAAATTATGATATCTTTAATATAAATTATTAAAAATAAAAATATTATAATATTTTTTAAAAAATTATTTAAATATTAAAATTATAATATATTTTAATTATAAATAATATAATTTACTTTTTCAAAAATTAGTTTGGTTTATTTTTGATTTATCGATCAACTTAGTTAGTTGTCTGAATGCCTCAAGAGATTGGGGCATTTTATTTTTGTCATTAATGTTGCAAAATTAATTTTGGCCATTATATTTGCGCGCTTAAATTAAAAAAATGAATATAAATATTAAAGAATTTTTCTCTGCATCAATGATACTTTTTGCTGTTATTGATGTAATTGGAAACATACCATTGATTTTAGTTCTTCGTGAAAAATACAAAATAATTGAATCTGAGAAAGCATCAATAATTTCACTGGGAATAATGATACTATTTTTATATTTAGGTGAAATAATATTAAATCTTCTTGGCGTTGATATTAACTCCTTTGCAGTTGCGGGTTCCATCATAATACTTTTCATTGCTACAGAAATGATCCTAGGAGTTAATTTATATAAAGACAAAAATCCAAAAACTGCATCAATCGTGCCCATAGCTTTTCCATTGATAGCAGGCCCAGGAACACTTACAACTTTAATATCTATAAGAAGTGAATACGATAAAATAAATATAATTCTAGCAATCATTATTAATATGATCATAGTCTATATGGTTTTAAAATCTTCTGAAAAAATAGAAAAATTTCTAGGAAGCCAAGGAATTCATATACTGAGAAAAATATTTGGAATTATTCTTCTGGCTATAGGAATAAAATTATTTACTACAAATATTAAGCTGATATTTTCTTAATAAGAGGGATAAGGCTTTCTAACATTAAACTTCTTGATCCCTTTAATAAGATAACGCTATCTTTAATTTGAATTTTATTTAATTCAGATTCTAAATCACTTTTATTATTAAACCAGAGAGAATCTTTATCACTTAAATAAGCGTTTTCCATCCTAGGCCCCACATAATACACTTGATCTAATTTTAGATTTGATACCAATCGTCCAATACCTTCATGTTCTGTTTTTGAAATTTTTCCCAACTCCAACATATCACCCAAAATAGCAATCTTGTACTTATCAAATTTTGATAAAGTTTCAAGGGCATATTTCATAGAAACTGGATTAGCATTATAAGCATCTAAAATAATTGTATTTGAATTAAATGGCATGAATTGAGATCTATTATTGTTTGAAGAAAATTTAGCAATTTCTTTTGCTGCATTTTCTTCAGAAACACCAAAATATTTTCCTATTGAGAGCGCAAAAACAATATTTTCATAATTATGACTTCCCATAAGAGTAGATTTGAATTTCTGAGAACTAGATATTTCAAAAGTAATCTTTGGAACAGATGAAATAAGGCTTGACTTCACAAAAGAATTATCTCCAAAAAGAAAAATAGGATCTTTAAATCTTTTAGCAAAATTATTAATGACCAAATCATTATTGTTAATAAATACCTTTCCATTATTTTTAATCAAATAATCAAATAACTCGGACTTTCCTCTTATAACTCCATCAAAATTTTTAAAACCTTTTATATGAGAAGAAGAAATATTTGTTATTAAACCAACAGTAGGATTACAAATCCTTGAAAGTTGTTGAATTTCCCCAACCGAACTAGCACCCATCTCTATAATGGCAATCTCATAACTATTATCTATCTCTAAAATACTTAAAGGAACTCCAATATGATTATTTAAATTGCCCTTCGTAGCATACACCTTAAACTTCGAAGATAAAACATGATAAAGAAGATTTTTTGTTGTCGTTTTTCCATTACTTCCAGTAATTCCAACAACAGGAATATCAAATTTTGATCTATGAAGTTTTGCCAAATGTTGTAGTGCATCTAAACAATTATCTACTAAAATTAAGTTTTTTGATGCATTAAATATTTCTTTATCATCTACAACAGAATATAAAGCCCCTTTATCTAATGCTTCATTAGCAAATTTATTTCCATCAAAATTTTCACCCTTTAAAGAAAAAAAAATTGAATTCTTTTTTATTTTTCTTGAATCAGTAGATATACCTTCAGAATTTAAAAAATGCTTATATATTAAATTAATTTGATCTTCCATACTCACTTAGGTACTTTAATTTTATAGGATACATCACAAATGCCCTTAGATATACTTGTGAGCTTTCCCTTTATCATTTTTCTTTTTAAAGGAGATAGGTAATCTGTAAATAATTTACCTTCAATATGATCATATTCATGCTGAATAATTCTTGCTTTCATCCCACCAAATCTATCGGTGTGAAATTTCCAATTTTCATCGTAATATGATATCGTAATCTCTTCTCTTCTGGAAACAAATTCATTGATATTTGGAATACTTAAACAACCTTCCTTAAATTCCCAAAAATTTCCCGTTACTGTAATAATCTGAGGATTAATAAAAACTCTTTTAAAATCTTCTAGATCTTTTTCATCTAAAGAAGCACCATCAATAACAAAAATCCTTAGTGATATACCTATTTGGGGTGCAGCAAGACCTATCCCATCTGCGGAGTACATCGTCTCAAACATATCATCAGATAACTTAATAACATCTACCTCATCTTTCTTTACTTTACCAGCCTTACTTTTAAGTATAGAATTTCCATATAAACAAATTGGATATATCATAATTCATTTCGTTTTAAATATGATTGCAATATAATACTTGCGCTAATTTTATCAATATTACTTTTATTTCTTCTATATTTTTTATTTTTTCCCATTAAGAGTATTGCGTCTTTTGCAATTCTTGACGTTAACCTCTCATCATAGGTATCAATAGGAATTTGGGAATGTTTTTTTTTTAATTTATTAATAAAATCCCTAGTAGGATTAGTTGCGTCAGTATCTTTTCCACGCATATCAAAAGGCATACCAACAATAAACTTATCTACTACATTATCTATTAAATAAGCCGCTATAAAATCAAAAATTTCATTTGATGAACAGGTAGCAAGTGGAGAAGAAATAATTCTTAGTTCATCAGTTACGGCGACTCCAATTCTTTTGGAGCCATAATCAAAACACATTATACGACCCATCAATTAAGAAATGATATATTTCTTAATTGATTAGATATTTTGTCTTGAAGCTTAAGAGCTCTAGGAAACAAAATTTTATTTTCAATATTAGAATGGATTTCTAATTCTTTATCAAACTCTTTTAATTCTTGAAATATTACTTTCAGGTGTAAATTCTTTATGTTATTCAAGGAATAATTTTTTGTTAATCCTCTAATGCCACTCATCTCAGAATCTTCATTTAAATGTTCTTCTGCAATATTTTTTAGAGAAATCTCTTTCATAGAAAAAAATAATAAAGATAAATTTTGAGAGTTATGATCAGCATAAAATAATTTATTTATGTATTGAAAAATAATGGTTTCTTCTTCAAGAATATGCTCAGTAAATTCCTCATAAAATGAGGGAAAAATAAATTTTAAATCATCAGAAAATTTATAATTTATATTAGAAGTATCTAAATTTTGAATTAAATTTTTTATATACGGTAGTTTATTTTTTATAAAATAATTATGATTATGCTTAAGGTATTCTAGAACTAAATTTAATGGACACACCTTTAATGAATCATACTCTAAATCAAAAGATTCATCAAGAGAAATTCTATAACCAATAAGGGATTCTTTTTTAAACCCCTTTATTTTACAAATATCTTCAATTTGATAATCAGAATACTTATAAAAATCAACGCCAAAAGAATCTAATGCTTTTGCGTAACGGTAATCATTACCAACAATATCAGATATTTTTTGATTTTTAAGATTACTACTTTGAACAAACATGAAAATAAAACTAAAAAAATATATTTACTATATAACGATTTTTAAAAAATAAATCAAAATATAAAAAATTTATAATTATAATTTTACCCGTTCATTGATACAAGAAATTCTTCATTATTCCTTGTTCCCTTAATTTTTGAAAGTAAAAATTCCATGGCTTCAACAGAGTTCATATCTGCCAAATATTTTCTAAGAATCCATAATCTTGACAACTCATCCTTATCCATTAATAAGTCTTCTCTTCTAGTGCCTGATGCTGTCACATCAATTGCAGGATAAATCCTTCTATTAGATAATTTTCTATCTAATTGAAGTTCCATATTACCCGTTCCTTTAAATTCTTCAAAAATAACCTCATCCATTTTTGATCCAGTTTCAATTAAAGCTGTTGAAATAATAGTTAAAGAACCACCATTTTCAACATTTCTTGCTGCACCAAAAAATCTTTTAGGCTTATGCAAAGCATTTGCGTCAACACCACCGGATAATATTTTTCCAGATGAAGGTATCACCGTATTATGAGCTCTTGCAAGTCTAGTTATAGAATCTAGCAATATAACCACATCATGACCACATTCTACCATTCTTTTTGCCTTTTCAAGAACTATAGTAGCCACCTTAACATGTCTCTCTGCCTGCTCATCAAATGTTGAAGATACAACTTCAGCCTTAACACTTCTAGCCATATCTGTAACCTCTTCAGGCCTCTCATCAATAAGCAATATCATAAGATAAACTTCTGGATGATTCTGAGCAATAGCATTTGCTATCTCTTTCAACAAAACTGTTTTTCCAGTTTTAGGTTGAGAAACTATCATACCCCTCTGACCTTTTCCTATAGGAGAAAACAAATCCAAAATTCGAGTTGAATAATTGTCTTGCTTAGTACTTAAATTTAATTTTTCTTCAGGAAATAGTGGCGTTAAATATTTAAACGGAATTCTGTCTCTAACTTGATCTGGAGTTTTACCATTTATTTCAATAACTTCAATTAATGCAAAATATTTTTCATTGTCCTTTGGAGGACGAATTTTACCTAACACGGTATCTCCTGTTTTTAAACCAAACAATTTAATTTGAGAAGGAGAAACATAAATGTCATCAGGACTTGCTAAGTAATTATAGTCACTACTTCTTAAGAAACCATACCCATCTTGCATCATTTCAAGAACTCCTTCACTCTCCACAACACCTTCAAATTCTTTAATTTGAGCTTCATACTCAGCTTTCTTAGCTAAATACTCTTCCCTTGGAAGTCTTGATCCCATACCCTTATTTCTATCAGAGAATTTACTAGGGCCAGAATTACTTCTATAAGGTTTAGAAAATTTCTTTGGTTTTTCTTTAGTATCCCTAGCTTTAGTATCCTTAGTCTTAGAAGAAGCTTTGGTTTTAGGAGAAGCTTTCGTTGCTTTTTCTTTTGAAGGTTCTTTTTTACTAACTTTTTTAGGCTTAGCTATAGCCTGTTCATCTAAGATTTTATAGATCAAATCTTGTTTTGAAAGTTTAGAGGCTCCTTTTATTTTAAGTTCCTCAGAAATATTTTTGAGTTCTGATAACAATTTATCATTTAACTCGTCCATTGTATGCATATCGAAAAATTTTAGATTAAAATGTTTTAAAGAATTTATGTTTTTAGGAAGGCCTAAATAACAATTGACACCGCAATAATAGCATTTATATACAATTATGTCAAAAAAAAATTAATTTTATTTGATTTAAATATTTTATTCAATCTCACTATCTTCATACTAAATTTTAAATTATGCTTGAAATTAAATCTATCAGAAAAAATGTAGAACTATACTCAAGTGGTTTATTAAAGAGGGGGTTATCCGATTCTAAAGAAAAGCTTAATAAAATAATTCATCATGATGATAATAGAAAATTATATAAAACACAACTAGATAAAATCTTAACAGAATATAATCAAACATCAAAACAAATAGGCGAAAAAATTCAATCAGGGAAAAAAGAAGAGGCAGAAATTATGAAAAAAAAATCTCAAGAATTAAAAATCTTAAGGAAAAAAACTTCTGAAAAATTAAAAAACGAAGAATCTATCATCTATGACATTCTAACTAATCTCCCTAATCTTCCTGATGAAATTGTACCCTCTGGAAATAATGAAAAAGACAATGAAATAATATCTGAATCTAAAAAAAATATAAATACTAATAAAAAACTATATCCTCATTGGGATTTAATAAAAAAATTTGATCTTATAAATTTTGAAAAAGGAAATAAAATAACAGGAGCTGGATTTCCTGTGTACATAGATAAGGGAGCAAAACTTCAAAGAGCTATAATAAATTTCTGTATTGATCAAGCAATTGAAAAAGGATACCAAGAAGTTCAACCACCTATTCTTGTAAATGAAACTTCAGCATTTGGTACTGGACAGCTCCCTGACAAAGAAGGCCAAATGTACAAAGTAGAAAATGAAAATTTGTATATAATTCCAACAGCTGAAGTTCCAATAACAAATTTACATAGCAACGAAATACTAAATAATTCATTATTACCTATAAAAAATGTTGCTTATACACCATGTTTTAGAAAAGAAGCTGGATCATGGGGTTCTCATGTTAGAGGTTTAAATAGATTACATCAGTTTGATAAAGTAGAAATTGTTCAAATTCAAAACAAAGACGATTCTAGTAAAACACTTGATGAAATGTGTGATCACGTAGAACATCTTATCAAACTTCTTGAGTTACCATATAGAAAAATTCTTTTATGTGCTGGGGACTTGGGTTTTAGCGCTAGTATAACCTATGATTTTGAAGTATATGCTCCAGGTCAAAAAAAATGGTTGGAATGTAGTTCCGTTAGTAATTTTAAAACATACCAAACAAACAGAATGAATATTAAGATAAGAACTAATAAAGAAAAGAATCTTGCCCATACCCTAAATGGATCTGCACTTGCTCTTCCAAGAATAGTAGCTGCAATACTTGAAAACAATCAAGAAAATGATGAAATAAAAATACCCGATATTTTACAGCCCTATACTGGCTTCAATAAAATTACACGATGATAATTAGAAAAGGAATTAAAAAAGATATTCCTCAAGTTCTAGAGTTTGATAAATTATAATGCAAGAACAAAATAAAAAAAATATTTGCATCATTGGCAGTGGATTTGCTGGTTTATCAGCCGCAACACATCTTGTAGAAAAAGGTAACAATGTATATATATTAGAAAAAAATTCTACAAACGGAGGAAGAGCAAGAAAATTTAGTTCAAAGGGATTTACTTTTGATATGGGTCCTTCATGGTACTGGATGCCAGATGTTATTGAAACATATTTTAAAACTTTTGAAAAAGAAATAGATGACTATTTTGATTTAATAAGAATAAACCCTTCTTATAAAATATTTTTTTCTAGTAATAAAAAAATTAATATTCCTGCCAACTATGAAAAACTCAAAGAACTTTTTGAAAAACTTGAAGAGGGAAGTTCTGAAAAACTCGATATTTTTCTTTCACAAGCTAAATATAAATATGAAATGGGAATAAATAGTCTTGTTCATAAACCCAGTAAATCAATTACTGAATTTTTTAATTATGATATATTAAAAGGAATTTTTAAAATGGATATTTTCAATTCTATGCATAGCCATATTAGAAAATATTTCCAACATGAATTCTTAATTAAACTTCTAGAATTTCCAATTTTATTTCTAGGTGCAACATCAAAAACATCACCCGCATTATACAGCCTCATGAATTATGCAGATATAAAACTTGGAACCTGGTACCCAAAAGGAGGCTTCTACAAACTAGTCGAAGCAATGGTATCTTTAGCAAAAGAAAAAGGAGTTAAAATATATAATAATGAAGAAGTAGTTGAATTTAATTATAAAAACAATGCCATATCTCATGTAATAACAACAAAAAAAACATACGATGCAGACTATGTCATCTGCGGTGCAGACTATCATCACATAGATCAAAATATTTTAATAAAAAAATATAGAAATTATTCGCCATCATACTGGGGGAAAAAAACTATGGCACCTTCTGCATTAATATTTTATATAGGAATTAACAAAAAATTAAAAAACATAAAACATCATTGTCTCTTTTTTGACAAAGACTTCAATAATCATTCAAATGAAATATACAATACACCAAGATGGCCTTCTGACCCATTATTTTATGCTTCTTTTAGCTCAAAAACTGATCCTGAAACTGCACCAAAAAATCATGAAAATATGGTTTTATTAATTCCCATAGCTCCAGGATTAGAAGACAATAAACTGATAAGAAATAAATATTTTGAATTAATCATTTCAAGGTTTGAAAAAATTACTAGACAATCAATTAGAAATAATATTATATATAATAGAAGCTATGCCATTAGAGACTTTAAAAAAGATTATAACTCTTTTAAGGGAAACGCGTACGGACTAGCAAATACATTATTTCAGACAGCAATTTTTAAACCTTCTATTAGAAACAAAAAGTTAAAAAATTTATTCTTTTGTGGACAGTTGACAGTTCCGGGGCCTGGAGTTCCACCAGCAATAATATCTGGAGGTATTGTTGCTAAAGAGGTTAAAAAAGAAATAAAGAGCTAATAATCTAGCTCATAATTTGTAAGTTTTATATCATCCATTCCATCTTGATCATAAGGATTTTCAATTTGCTCTTGTACATTAAAAAGAGAAATTAAAATAAATGAGATGATAATATTTAAACCATAAACAATAAAAGCATAATCATTATCAATCATTGGAACAGGAAGTGAGTTAATTATTTCTCCCGAACCTGAAGAGGGAGTATCTACATTTTTTATTAAAGTCGGAGCATAATAAAAAGGAAAAATATAAATAAACAATTCACAATATGCCCTAATACTTTGTGGAGTTCTATGAACCTTTATAGAAATGGAATTTTCTATTCCCATAATCACATCTCGCATCAACCTATAAATTCTAAGAGAAAGACTTCTTCCAAGCGCATCTCTATGCTCCATTATAAAATTCTGTATCAATCCTATAGATTGATTCAACTTAACTTTATCATTTGACTTAGCATATAGAAAACTTATAAGTTCACTCTTAACACTATTTACTCCAGAATATATTTTTTCTTTTTCTTCATCAACTATATTTTTTGAAGCTGAAAAACAATATTTAATTGAAGCAAGCGCACCTTTAGCCCTTCCTAAATGTTCTAAGGCTTTTTCTCTTCTTTGAAATGCACTTCCCAAAGTAAATACTAATGGAAAAACAACGGCAACAGATATTAACGTTAAATCCAAATCAAAAACTAAATTGTAGTAATAAGCAATCTTGGTTGCAATAAAAGAAATAATTACAGAAATTAGTGTTCTGTAATTTAATGCGCTAGTATATTTTCTTAAAGACATAACAAATGAATATGAAAATTAATAAAGTAACTCTCAAAAGTATATTTTTATTTATAATATCTCTAATGTTATTACCAAGAATATCTTTTTCTCAAAATAAAGAATTGTTTTCAAAAAATTTAAATCTATCTGCAGAAATGCCTATTAATTTTAAAGAATTATACAGAAACACAAATGATTCTACTTTCATAAAAACACAAATGGTATATACATCCAACGATGGAGAACATGATAGCATAACAATTAAAGTAAGAGTAAGAGGAAATTTTAGAAAAAGGATATGCTACTTCAAGCCAATGAAAATAAAAATTTCAAAAAAACATGCAAACAATACCATTTTTGAAAACTTCAGAACTCTTAAACTTGTGGTTCCCTGTCACAATCAAAGCAATAAAGATGAACTCATATATAAAGAATGGATGGCATATAAATTATACGAAAATTTTTCATCTGTACATCTAAAAACACAACCTCTTACTTTAAAAATAATTGAGATAAAAGGAGATAAAAAAATTGAACATAATATGTTTTCTTTCTTAGTTGAAGACAATTCAAAAGTTGCAAAAAGAATAAACGCAAAAAAATATCCTGATAGAAGAGTAAGCCCTTTTGCTGTTACAGATTCTTCTGCTATAAACTTTGCTCTTTTTTCTTATATGATTGGTAATACTGACTGGTCAATGGCATACCAACACAATGTCGAAATGTTGTATTTAAATACTAGATTAATTGCAGTACCATACGATTTTGATCACAGTGGTCTTGTAAATGCATCCTATGCAAAACCGAATCCAATTTTAAATACTTCTAGTGTGACTGAGAGAGTTTATCGTGGACTGTGTAATAGAGATGCAAATATGTTTCAGTCAATTAGATTAAGATACATAAACCAATATGACAATATTCAATCAACCATTAATACTTTTAAAGAAAAAATTTCTGAAAAAGAATTTAATAGAGTGAAAACTTATATCGAAGAATTTTATGATATTCTAAGATCTGATATATTATTTAAAAAACATATACTTGATAAGTGTAGAGGTTAACAACAATTATTACTATGAATGATGCCATAGAATTATATAATAAAACCTCACTAGATTGTAGTAAAATAATAACGAAAAACTATAGTACTTCTTTTTCATTAGGCATTAAAAGCCTTAACTCTAGCATACACAAACCCATTTATGCAATTTATGGATTCGTAAGATTTGCAGATGAAATAGTAGATACATTCCATGACCATGATAAAGAAACTATCTTTTCTGTTTTTAAAAAAGACACCGAAGAAGCTATCAAAAATAAATTTAGCACTAATCCCATTCTACACTCATTCCAAATGGTAGTACATGAATTTGAAATCGACAAAAATTTGATCGATGCTTTTTTAAAAAGTATGCATATGGACATCACAAAAACTACTTACTCAGAAAGTGAATACAAAGAATACATATATGGATCAGCAGAAGTTATAGGATTAATGTGTTTAAAAGTATTTTGCAATAATAAAAAACAATACGACGAACTAAAGAACTATGCAATTAGTTTAGGATCTGCATTTCAAAAAATAAATTTTTTAAGGGACATAAAAAGTGATTATGATGAAAGAGGAAGAATATATTTTCCTGGAATAGACTTCAATAATTTTAATGAATCAGACAAAAAATCCATTGAAGAAAACATAAACATTGATTTTAATAATGCCCTAACTGGAATAAAAAAATTACCAAAAAAAGCAAAAAGAGGTGTTTTTTTAGCGTATACCTATTACAAAGAACTATTCTCAAAAATTAAAAATATTAGAGCATCAAAATTAAAAAATTCAAGAATAAGGATCAGTAACTTTTATAAATTTATTTTCTATCTTTCTTCACGATTTAAACTCATTATAGGCATCGTATAAATGACACTCTATTTTAAATTATTACTTTTTACCATAGCGTTCCCACTTCTAGCATCATGGGACAAAAGATTCAATTATTTTTCAAAAATAAAAGCACTATTCCCCGCATTCTTAATAACTGGGACTTTCTTCCTTATTTGGGATATTATATTTACAAAAAAAGGGATATGGGGATTTAGTACTACTCATGCCAGCAACTTGAGAATATTAGATATGCCCATTGAAGAATGGCTATTCTTTTTTATTATTCCCTACTCATGCCTGTTTATTTATGAGAGCGTAAAATATTTTTTTAGATTAAAAAAATATAATTCTCTTTCCCAAAAAATCCTTTTTGTTTTAGGAATTCTTCTACTTATCAGTGGAATATATTTTAACGATAGAGCCTACACTTTTTGGAATTTTATATTTTGTGGCTCATTTCTAATAATTAGTTCGTATAAAAAAAGAGATTATCATGCCAATTTTTTTGTTGCATACATCTTTAGCCTAATCCCATTTTGTATTGTAAATGGAATACTTACTGATGGGGATTTTGATTATCTATACTCTACAAACCCTGTTGTGTGGTATAATAATTTTGAAAATCTTTCTATTAGAATAATTACAATTCCTATAGAAGATTTTTTCTATTGTATGCTGCTTCTATTAATGAATATTACATTTTATGAAAAATTTAGGTCTAAGTTAAGTATAGATTAGATATCTCATTTAAATTTGCACATATGTTAAAACTCGATGTTACTATAGATACTAAATCAGGATTTTGTTTTGGGGTGGAGTATGCTATCGAAATAGCAGAAGACATTTTAAGAGAAGATGGGGAGTTATACTGCCTTGGAGATATCGTCCATAATGACATGGAAGTTAGTAGGCTCCAAGAAATGGGATTAAAAATAATTGAGCATAAAGATTTAAAGAAATTGACCGGTGTCAAAGTTCTTATCAGAGCACACGGAGAACCTCCTTCAACCTATGAGATTGCAGTCAATAATAATATTACTCTAATCGACGCATCTTGTCCAGTTGTTCTAAAACTTCAAAATAGAATTAAAAAATCCCACGACAAAAAAGAAAAAATTTACATTTATGGAGAACATGGGCACCCAGAAGTTAAAGGTCTTGTTGGTCAGACAAAAAAAGAGGCTGTTATTTTTCAAAACATCAATGAACTAGATTTTAGTAAGTTACCCTCAAACATTACACTCTATACTCAGACAACAAAGAGTAAAGATAAATTTTATGAAATTATTGAAAAACTAAAAAAAGAAGGTATAGAAGTGCTCATTCATGACACGCTTTGTAGACAAGTAAGCAACAGAGACACACAACTACAGGAATTTTCAACAAATTTTGATAAAGTTCTTTTTGTATCTGGAACAAAATCGTCAAATGGCAGTGTGCTATATAATGTGTGTAAATCTCATAACAAAGAATCTTACTTTGTTTCATCTTCAAATGAAATTCAGAAAGAGTGGTTTAATAAAAATGAAAAAGTTGGTGTTTGTGGTGCTACCTCCACACCAATGTGGCTTATGAAAGAAGTTAAAGAAAAATTATTAGAATATTAAATTATGCTTATAAACACACTTATCGTTATTGGAACATTTATTTTTATGGAAGGCGTCGCCTGGTTTACTCACAAGTACATCATGCATGGCTTTTTATGGAGATGGCACCATTCCCATCACACTAAACATAACCATACATTTGAGCTTAATGACCTCTTTGCTGTGATGTTTTCAATCCCTTCTATTCTACTAATCTATTTGGGTTACACATATGATTCTATGGCTATTTTAAAATTTTTTGGAATAGGAATTTTTCTTTATGGTGTTGCCTATGTTATTTTTCATGACGTTATTGTTCACAGAAGAATTAAAATAAAATACAAGGCCAAAACTGCTTACATGAAAAGAATTATAAATGCACATTATGTGCATCATAAAATTCATACTAAAGAAGGAGCACGTGCATTTGGATTTTTATTTGCTCCAAAAAAATATAATATAAAAAATGACTAATCAATTAACCTAGGAGGTCCAGAAGGAATCCTTGGATTATATACCTTATCTCCTTTATTATCAAGAAAATCTTTCTTCACGGATTCTAAAAGCTTTGGATTCTCATAGAGATCAACCATCGTCATAGCTAGAGCTTTTGATGCATAAACTAATCCCTTATGTCCTATTGACATTCCTGTACAAGCAACTACTGCCCACGAATGCCACGGTCCTCCTTTGGCAGCGGCTGTAGCACTCAGACTTATAACCGGCACAACCTGGCTAACGTCTCCAACATCAGTAGATCCCCCTTGAGCAGGAACAGTTTCTCGTAAAGGATTAATTTTTCCATCAATTCCTTTCTCGGGTTTTCCAGCCTCTTTAAGTATAGTATTTGCGTATTTTATCTCCTCATCAGTATATGATATATCACCGAGAGACTCTAAATTTTTCTGCAAAATTCCTGCTCCCGTTCTATTTGGTTGAATCTCATAAATTCCAGAAATTAAATCGATTTCATGTGTAACATTTGCCATCATAGCGGCAGCCTCGGCTATGGTTTTAGCTCTATCGTATAAAACATCAACATTATCCCTATCATTCTCTCTAATCCTTGTCCATATCTGAGCATATTCAGGAACCACGTTCACCACATCACCAGCCTTTTCTATATCATAATGAATTCTTGCTGTTGGCCTAATATGTTCTCTATAATAATTTAGCCCTGTAGTAAATAGTTCCATAGCATCCACTGCACTATTTCCATTCCACGGATCAGCAGAAGCATGTGAAGCATTCCCGTAAAATTTTACTCTAAAATCAACGAGTGCTTTACTGCTTTGTGTACTTGCCTCTGTGTTATCTCCAGGGTGCCAGTCCATACAGACGTCAAGATCATCGAATAATCCAGCTCTGACCATCCACACTTTTGCAAAGATGGTCTCTTCGGCAGGAGTACCAAAAAATATAACCGTTCCAGAAATTTCTCCCTTTTCAATTAACTCCTTAATAGCAATTGCTGCGCCAAGACTTGCAGTGCCAAAAAGGTTATGACCACATCCATGTCCTGCCCCACCTTTTATCCTTGTCTCTTTAGTTGGCTGACGTTTCTGAGATATGCCAGCGTTTGCATCATACTCTCCCATTATTCCAATGTATGGCCTCCCTGATCCATAGGTAGCTGTAAAAGCGGTTGGGATATCAGCCACTCCCCTCTCTACTGTAAACCCATTTTCTTCAGCGTAATCAGATAGGTACTTTGAAGATTTAAATTCCTGTAAAGATGTCTCTGCTGCTTCCCAAATCTTATCACTTATCTCTATGAGTCTATCTTTTTGTCTTTCTATAGAACCTACAATTTCTTTCTTATTTTTTGAAAGTTTATCCTTTGAAAATGCCCCAGGAATAAATATAAAAGCTAGTATTAGAACTTTAATTAGCTTAACAAATAATGTAATTTTTAGTAGAGATTTTTTTTTCATAGCCTCAATGTTATTTAGTTTATAAAATTAAATATAAGAAAATTATAGATTACTTGAATCAGTTGCCGCTATTACATAGAATCCTTTGTGCACAGTTACTCCTGAAAAAGTAATATTATCACCACTCACACTTCCTCCTGTTGCTACTGAAGTAAAATTACCACTTGTTCCAATGCGATGTAATAGTTTGTAGTTGGTTGCAGCTCCTATTGTTGGGCTATTACCAGTTGCTTCACTAATATCTATAATAATACTTGCAGAAACAGTCCCACTTTTATCAACTTGCCATATTCTTGCTGATCGAATTGCTGTACCACTTGGAAGATCTGAAGTAGAAGTATTTGATGTGTTGTTATTTCCAAATACAGCAAAGTTTTCTTCAGATAATGTTGAACTTACAGTCATTGTTAGTCCATCAGAAGATTGTGATGCGCTTGTTCCAGTAGCTTCCCAAAGTCCTTCCATATCTGTTTGATAACTACTATTTAAATTTCCTAAAGGCACATAGTTTGCTCCCCAAGTAGCTCCAGAAATTGTTCCATCATTAGAATTAGAACTGTTATCTACAAGTGTAGTCCCAGTTGCTGTACTCATTTTATAATATGCTTGTAAATTACTTTCATCACCATTAAGTTGTTTGAACATATTTGCTTTAATTTCATCTATACTTCTAGCAGAATTCCATACTCTTATTTCATCAAGATTTCCATCATAATATTGTGTGCTGTTCAATGGATCATAAGCACCAGCTCCGATATTTATAGTATAATTTGCTGTTCCATAATGATCTCCTGAGGGAGCAGATCCTCCATCTGCTTTAAGTACTCCATTAACATAAATTTTTAAATTATTATTATTAAGTGTACCATCTCCAACACCTACTATATGATGCCATGTGCTATAGGGTAAAGTAGAAGTATTGAAAGTCCAGTTTACTTGACTTCCTTTAGCTGTCCAGAAATGTATTCTATTTGCAGGGTTAAATCCAAATTCAATAATGTCATTATGCCCAATTATTCCTTCTCTGCTACCACTAGTTTCTGGATATACCCATGCTTCAAAAGTAAAAGCACTCCAGTTGTTCATACTGAGATTTGTAGTTACTTTATCGTTAGAACCATCAAATATTAAGCTTGAGCTTGTAGAAAAAGCAGTTGATTTTTTATCATAAACGCCTTGAAAAGGAGGAATTAATTGACCAAAAAGAAGATTTGTAGAGAGTATAAAGAAGAAAAATATTTTTATATTAACTGGCACCTTTAAATTGATTTAAAAATCTTTTATCATTTTCAGAAAATAATCTTAAATCATCAATTCCATATTTGATCATTGCTATCCTTTCGATACCCATACCAAAAGCAAATCCTGAATATTTTTCGGGATCAATATTGCAGTTTTTAAGTACATTAGGGTCAACAAGACCAGCACCCAAAATTTCAAGCCATCCATTTTTCCAAGAAATATCCATTTCAGCACTGGGTTCAGTAAATGGAAAATAAGAAGGTCTAAATCTAACTTTTGTTTCTTTTCCAAACATTTCTTTGGCAAAATAGTATAGAGTTTCTTTAAGGTTTTTGAAGCTAACGTCTTTGTTGACATATAATCCTTCTACTTGATGGAAAAAACAATGTGATTTTGCAGAAACGGTTTCATTTCTATAGACTCTGCCAGGAATAACTACTCTTATTGGAGGTTTTTGTTTTTCCATAAGCCTTATCTGTACATTAGATGTGTGAGTACGCAAAACTTTGTCTGGATTTTTGGAAATGAAAAACGTGTCTTGCATTTCTCTAGCAGGATGATTTTTAGGAAAATTGAGAGCAGTGAAGTTATACCAGTCATCTTCTATTTCTGGTCCACTTTCAATAGTGAATCCAATGTCTCTAAAAATTTTTATGATTTTATTCCTTATAATTCTTAAGGGGTGTAAAGAACCAACTGTATCATTTTGAGGTGGAAGAAAAGGGTCAATATCATCGTTAGATAAATTTTTATTTGTATCCTTTTTAATTGATAGTTGAATCAATTTGTTTTTAGCAATAGTTTTTAATTCGTTAAGGGGTTTTCCTATAGCTTTTTTTTCATGGGAGTCCATATTTTTGAATTGTAAAAAAAGATCATTTACTATACTTTTTTTACTGACGTATTTAATTCTAAAAATTTCTATTTCTTCAGATGAAGACCCAGAATAATTTTCAATTTCAGCTTTTATATTATTGATTTCTTTTATCATCTTTTTCAAAGATAAAAGAGTAGGTCCTTTATTTCAAATGAACAATTAGAAATCTCATTATTAATAAATTATGGTTTTATAAGAAAATATGGATTTAATAGATTCTTTTTATTGTAAGAAAGCTCCTTTTTATCTTCAAGATTTGTTACTACTATGTCTAATGCTTTAAGAATAGAATGTGCCGCCGCCGTATCCCATTCCATTGTTGGTCCAAATCTTGGATAAATATCAGCTTTGTTATCAGCAATGTATAAAAATTTAAGTGAGCTTCCACAAGAAATAAGCTGAGGAGCATTTAATTTTTTAATGTATTGAGTTGTGTTTTCATTTAAATGTGATCTAGAAACAATTACTCTTAAATTTTTTTTTCCTTGATCAACCTTTTTTCTTTTATTTAGTCGTTTTTTTTCTTTTCCAATTATTTTTTTAAAAACATTTTTATTTGAATCATTCCAATATAGAATTTTTTTTACTGGACAATAAACAATGCCTATAAATGGAGAATTGTTTTTAATTAAAGCAATATTGACAGTGAATTCACCATTTTTTTTAATAAATTCTTTAGTTCCATCAAGGGGATCAATTAACCAATACTCTTTCCATTTTTTTCTTATTTGATAATCTATACTTTCACTTTCTTCACTGATGATATGAGTTTCTGTTTTTTTAAGCATACTTACAATTGTATCATGGGATTTTTTATCAGCTAATGTTAGGGGAGAATTATCAGTTTTTGATTCAAAATCAATATGTTCAGAAGAACTATATACTTTCATAATTTTTTCGCCAGCTAAAACAGCAGCATTAAGAGCTATGTTTATAAAATCATCATAAGACATTAGCCTCTAATTTTGTTTTTTATAGCAATAAAGATTTTGTCTACAGATTCGTTAATACTTTCTTTTTCTGTATCAACTATTAGATTAGGATTTTTTGGTATTTCGTATGGAGAGTCTATTCCTGTAAAGTTTTTAATTTCACCATTTCGTGCTTTTTTATATAATCCTTTTACATCTCTTTCTTCGCATTTTGCAACTGAACAATTGACGTGTACTAGAAAATAATTATTTTCAAGAACAAGACTTTTTGCAAGCTTTCTTTCTTCATCAAAGGGAGAAATAAATGCTGTTATTACAATTAAACCAGCATCAATCATTAGTCTAGACACTTCAGCAATTCTTCTTATATTTTCTTTTCTACCTTCATCAGTAAAATCAAGGTCGTTATTTAAACCTACTCTAATATTATCACCATCAAGTAGATAGGATAAGCATCCATTTTCGTAGAGCTTTTTTTCAAGTTCATTCGCAATTGTTGATTTTCCAGATCCAGATAACCCAGAAAGCCATATAAGCAAGGGGCGTTGTTTTATAAGTTTTTTTCTTAACGTTGAGTTTACATAATGATTATGTGGAAATAAATTTTTTGAATGTCCCATAATTGAATTTCGTTAGTAATTTGTTATTATTTTTGTACAAATATGCTAAAGAAAATTTTCATAATTGTAAGTAAAGATTTAAAAATTGATTTAAGTCAAGGACACCTCTTTTTTTCGGTGGCATTGTATTTAGTATCATCAATTTTTGTGGTATATCTTTCATTTGGATCTGTTGGAATAAACGATTTAAGTACTTGGGTTTCTTTATTTTGGGTTCTTATTTTGTTTGGGTCAATAACTTCTATTTCAAAGAGCTTTCTTCATGAATCAAAAAAAAGAGATTATTACTATTATTTTCTTGTATCCCCAACAGAATTAATATTCTCTAAGTTGTTATATAATTTTTTTTATTTAATAATATTATGTTTTGTAGCCTTCGGTTTTTATTCTTTACTTATAGGAAGTTTTATAGAATCACATTTGTTTTTTTATTTTATTCTTATTGTGGGTTCACTAAGTATTTCTAATTGTTTGACTTTAGTTTCAGCTATTAGTTATCAGGTGAGAAATAATTCTACTATAATGAGTGTTCTAAGTTTCCCTATTATTTTACCTATATTATTAATTCTGATAAAGATCACTAAAATTTCTGCTTCAAATTTTTCCTGGAATCTAGTACAAGATGATATCTATCTTTTAATTTTGTTAAATATTATAACATTATCATTATCAAAAATATTATTTGGTTATTTATGGAGAAATTAAGATATGAAATGGATTAAAATTATATGTATTTTTCTGTTAGCATATGTTACAATTGCAGGTTTCTTATTTGATGTTCCTGCACTTCCTATTTTAAACGAAGCTATTCGTATATTATTTTTTCATGTTCCTATGTGGTTTACAATGATTTTTCTTTTGTTTATTTCAGCTATAAACTCTTATTATTATATTTCTAAAGGGAGAATAAATTATGATATAAAATCAAATGAATATGCAAATGTTGGTGTTTTTTTTGGAATTCTGGGAATAATATCGGGGATGTTATGGGCTAAATTTACTTGGGGAACATATTGGACAAATGATCCTAAGCTAAATGGCTCTGCATTAGGGCTTCTTATTTATTTTTCTTATTTTGTTTTAAGAGGATCTGTTAAAGATGAATTGAATAAAGCTAAAATTTCTTCAGTCTATAATATTTTTGCTTTTGCGATGCTTATTCCTTTGATATTTATTCTACCTAGAATGACTGATTCTTTACATCCAGGGAATGGTGGAAATCCTGGATTTAATGTTTATGACATGAATTCACAGTTAAGAATAGTTTTTTATCCTGCGGTTATTGGTTTTATATTGTTGGGTATTTGGATTACTAATATTAGAGTTAAAATAAAATTTTTAAATAAACAATAAAAATATGATGCATATGATTATTCAAATCATTTTGATAACACAACAAGTTAGTATGGCTGATACACTGAGGAGTGAAGGAAAAATATATGTGGTAGTAATAATATTTTTGTTGATTCTATTAGCATTATTTTACTATATGTTTAGAATAGAAAAAAAAATTGATAAAATAGAACAAAATAAAAAATGAAAACTTCTTATGCTATTTCTGTAGTTTTTATAAGCATAGTTATAATTATAATTATAACAACTTTTGGAGACGCAAGTACTTATGTTTCTTTTTCAGAAGCTAGATCAATGTATAATATAGGAAATAGTTCTAAGATTCATGTTGTTGGACAGCTGAATAAAAATGAAAATAATGAAATTCAGGGTTTAATAAATGGTAAAAACAAATTAAGTTTTTCTTTTGATATGATAGATGGAAATGGAAAAATAGAAAGTGTTTTTTATGGAGAACCGATGCCTCCAGATTTTTTATTATCAGAACAAATTGTGGTTATTGGTTCTTATAATGAAGAAAAGTTTATTGCAAATGAAATTTTATTAAAATGTCCTTCAAAGTATACAGAAAATAACATTAAATTATAATTTTACAGATGTTTACAGCTGGAAATATTGGTCATTTTTTTGTAGTTTCATCATTTGTTTTCTCTCTTGTTTTTATCATAAGTTTTTTAATTTCTGAAAAATCAAAAAATAAAATAGAATGGTTTAGGTTTGGATCATTAACTTTTTATATTCATTCAGTTTTTATTGTTGGCATTTTTATTGTAATCTATTATTTAATCATAAATAATAGATTTGAATACTATTATGTTTTTCAACATTCCTCTAAAGAATTACCCATATATTATAAAATATCTTCATTTTGGGAAGGTCAAGAAGGTTCATTTTTATTGTGGATATTTTGGAACATAGTTATTGGGATAATATTTATTAATAAACCAGTATCGAAGTGGAATACTTCAGTAATGATTGTTATTGGTTTAATACAATTGTTTTTAACATCTATGGTCCTGGGAATTAATTTATTTGATATAAAAATTGGAAGCTCACCTTTTATTCTTTTAAAGGATGCTATTGCTGCTCCTATATTTCAGATCAATCCAGATTTTATTCCTGAAGATGGGACAGGCCTTAATCCTTTACTTCAGAATTATTGGATGGTAATTCATCCACCAACTTTATTTTTTGGATTCGCTGTATGTGTTCTTCCCTTTGCATATGCAATTTCTTCTTTGAGGTTAGGAGATTACGTGGGATGGATTGAACCTGCGAAAAAGTCTTTAATTGTATCAACTATAATTTTAGGAATTGGAATAATGATGGGTGCATATTGGGCGTATGAAACTTTAAATTTTGGAGGTTATTGGAATTGGGATCCTGTAGAAAATGCTGTTTACGTACCATGGTTATTTCTTATAGCAAGTTTGCATTCTATAGTATTAACGAAAAAAAATCGAGATAACTACAAACTTTCTTTGATACTTTCAATATTAAGTTTTTTACTGATTCTGTACTCAACTTTTTTAACAAGAAGTGGAATTCTTGGAGATAGTTCAGTTCATTCTTTTACTGATCTTGGACTTAGTGGTCAACTATTATTATACTTATTCTCATTTATTTTTATTAGTATTTATTATTTAATTAAAAGATGGAAAAACATACCAACTTCAGAAAAAGAAATAAAAAAATATTCTGCTGATTTTTGGTTGTTTATTGGTGTTTTTACATTACTTCTTATGGCATTTCAGGTAATATTTCCTACTTCTATTCCTGTCTATAATTCAATTGTTGGATTTTTTGGAGGATTTTCTAACATTGCCCCTCCTGTACAAAAAGAACTTTTTTATTCTAATGCACAAATATGGTTTGCGTCAACTATTGCGACGCTTTCAGGATTAGCTCAAATGTTATGGTGGAAAGGAAAAAAATCTAAAGAATTGATTAAACTTATTTCTCGACCATTGATACTTACAATGATTATATCTTCATTTGTCATTTTGCTATATCCCGTAAATAATATTTCGTATATGATATTATTATTTGCTTCTTTCTTTTCTATTTTTTCTAATGGCAGTGTTTTATTATATTTTTTTAAAAATAGAAATTTTATTTCATCTGCTTCAATTTCTCATATTGGAGTAGCAATAATGTTAATAGGAATTTTATTTTCTTCAGGTTACTCCTCGATTGTTTCACAGAACTATACTGGATTAGTATGGAATAATGATTTTCCAGATGAAGTTAATCAAAATAACATGCTTTTGTTTCTTAATGAAAAAAGGACAATAGGGAATTATGATGTAGATTATCTTGGCAAGAGAAAACAATTAAAAAATTATTCAGGATATATAAATGAAAATTATTTAGAATACATCCCTTTATTAAATAAACATATTTTAAAAAAAGATTTTAATTTAAATGGCAATAAAATTTTTGAGAACGATACTGTTGAAGTAGAAAATAAGGACATTACATATTTTGAATTAAAATTTACTAACAAAAGAAACGGTTTTGGTGATGATGGTGATGGTGGCAATGAATTTAATTTGTTTCCCAAAGTTCAGACAGACCCAAATTCTGATATGATAGTGTTTTCTCCTGATATAAAAAATAATTTCATAGAAGACCTCTACGTTCATGTAAGAACGTTTCCTGATCCTAAGCAAGAAATTGTATGGAAAGAAAAAGATTCAATTGTAGTGAAAATAAATGAAACATTTTTTCTAAATGATTATGTTTCTGTTCTCAAAAAAATAACAACAAAAAACACTAATAATAAAAATAGGTTTACAGTTGAAGCTAGTATTAACATAATGGCAAATAATCAAGAATATATAGCTAAGCCGGTATATATTATTGAAGATAATAAAGTGGGTTTAATTCCTGATATAATTGATGACTTAGGAATTAAAATTTATTTGTCTGAAATCATTCCTGATTCTCAAAGGTTTAAGATAACGTTTCAAACAACCCAAAAAAATTGGGTAATAATTGAAGCAGTTCAAAAACCTCTTATTAATTTATTATGGATAGGATTTTTTATTTTATTATTTGGCTTATTTTTATCCCTTTATAAAACTAAACGTTAATTGTAAATGGCACATAATGTTACATTATTTGCTTCTGGTAATGGCTCAAATGTTGAAAATATTATTAAATATTTTATGGGTAATAATACTATCAAAATTATATTAGTTGTTTGTAATAATACAGGCGCTTTTGTTTTGGAGAGAGCACACAAATATAAAGTGCCAACAAAAATTATATCCAATGCTGAATTGAAAGACGGAAGTTTATATAATTACTTAAAAAAGACTTCCACTACTCACATTGTACTTGCTGGATTTATGAATCTTATTCCATTAAATCTTGTTAGACATTATAAGCATCGAATTATAAACATTCATCCAGCTTTATTACCAAATTATGGGGGCAAAGGATATTATGGAGATAATGTACATAATTCCGTTTTGAAATCAGGGGATAATAATTCAGGAATAACTATTCATCTTGTTAATGAAGAATATGATAAGGGAAAAATAATTTTTCAAAAATCCATTCGTATTAATTCAGATGAAACATTGGAAAGTTTGAGTTCTAGAATTCATGAATTAGAACATAAATTTTTTCCTCAAATTATTGAAAAATACATTTTAAATAAATTATAATATTACTTTTGAGGATGAAAAAATTGAAAATAGAATCTGCTTTAATTTCTGTATTTAATAAAGATGGAATTTCTGAGATTTGTATGGCTCTTTTTCGAAAAGGCATAACTATTTATTCTACTGGTGGAACTAAAAACTTTATAGAAAATTTAGATATTCCAGTAAAATCCGTTGAATCTTTAACTGGTTATCCATCAATCTTTGGTGGAAGAGTTAAAACACTTCATCCTAAAATTTTTGGATCTATTCTCTCAAGAGGTTCTAATAAACAAGACCTTATAGATCAGAAAACTCATAATATCCCTAAAATTAATTTGGTTATTGTTGATCTATATCCTTTTAGAGAAACGGTTATACAGAGAAAAAACACGAATGAAATAATTGAAAAAATTGATATTGGGGGAGTGTCTCTTATTCGTGCTGCAGCAAAAAATTATGATGATGTATTAGTGGTTTCTTCGAGAAAACACTACATTAAATTATTAGAAGATTTAGAGTCAAATAATTTTATTACAAATGAAGAACTTAGAAAAAGTTATGCTTCGAAAGCTTTTAAGTTAGTCACAGAATATGATAGAGATATAAGTAATTATTTTAATGAATCTCTGGATAATGAAAATTCAAAAATTCTTAGGTATGGTGAAAATCCACATCAGAGCGCTGTCTTTAAAGGTAATATAAATGATATTTTTAGTCAGTTACATGGAAAAGATCTTTCATATAATAATTTATTAGATGTTGATTCTGCTGTTAAATTAATAGCTGAGTTTACAGATACAACATTTGCTATTATAAAACATAATAATGCTTGTGGAATAGGATCAGCAATTGATATAGTTTCAGCTTATGATTTGGCTTTTTCTGCAGATCCATTGTCTGCTTTTGGTGGAGTCTTAATTTCTAATAAAGAAATAGATGTTTTGTCTGCTAAAAAAATGAATACTCTTTTTTTTGAAATAATTATTGCTCCAAGTTATCAAGAAAAAGCTTTGACTATATTAAAGTCAAAGAAAAATAGAATAATCCTTGTTCAAAAACGAGCTATTAAAAATCAGCGAAGTTATAAGTCCATTCTTAATGGACGATTGGAACAGGATGTTGATAATATAAAGAATGAGAATTTTAATTGGGATAGAGTAACTAAAATGATGCCATCAAATAGAGAATTAAAAGATTTAGAATTTGCTAATAAAGTTGTAAAACATTCTAAATCTAATTCTATTGTCTTAGTAAAAAATTCACAGATGATATCTAGTGGTGTTGGGCAAACATCAAGAATTGATGCCTTAAATTTTGCTATTGATAAAGCTAGAAGATTCGATTTTTCTATTAAAGGATCTGTTATGGCTTCAGATGCATTTTTTCCTTTTCCAGATTGTGTAGAAATTGCCGCTAAATCAGGTATAAGTTCTATAATTCAACCAGGGGGTTCTATAAAAGATAATCTTTCAATAGAAATGTGTGATAAAAATAATATTTCTATGGTTTTTTCAGGAATAAGACATTTTTATCATTAATAGAACAATAAGTTATATTTTCTTATTTTTGTAAAAAAAATTTATTAAATATTTTCTTTCTCTAATTTATTTAAATTTAAAGTATGGGATTTTTTGATTATTTCAATAATGATTTGGCTATTGATTTGGGTACAGCAAATACTCTAATAACTAGTAAGGGATCTGTTGTCGTGGATGAACCATCAATAATTGCAATTGATAGAATGACAAATAAAGTTTTGGCTATTGGATCAGAAGCTATGCAAATGCATGAAAAAACTCATGAAAATATTAAAACAATTAGACCATTAAAAGATGGTGTTATTGCTGATTTTCATGCGGCGGAACATATGATTAGAGGAATGATTAAAATGATTGATGGAGGAAAAAAATTTTTTCCTGTTTCCCATAGAATGGTAATTTGTATTCCTTCAGGTATTACTGAGGTTGAAAAAAGAGCAGTTAGAGATTCTGCTGAACATGCTGGTGCAAAAGAAGTTTATATGATTCATGAACCTATTGCTGCAGCAATAGGTATAGGTATAAAAATAGATAGGCCAGTAGGATATATGATTGTTGATATTGGAGGTGGAACAACTGAAATTGCAATTATTGCTCTTTCAGGAATAGTAACTAATCAATCTCTTCGTATTGCAGGAGATAGTTTTTCAGATGATATTCTTGATTATATGAAAAGGCAGCATAATTTATTAATTGGTGAAAGATCTGCTGAAAAAATAAAAATTGAAGTGGGATCAGCTATGTCAGAGCTTAAAGATCCACCAGATGATTTGGATATTAGAGGTAGAGATTTAGTTTCGGGTATACCTAAAGTTATTAAAATCACATATTCAGAAATAGCTTTTGCTATGGATAAGTCTATAGCAAAAATTGAGGAAGCAGTTTTAAAAGCTTTGGAAAGTTCTCCTCCAGAACTTTCAGCAGATATTTATGATAATGGTATATATCTTACAGGTGGAGGAGCTTTATTGCGTGGTTTAGATAAAAGATTATCAGTAAAAACAAAGCTTCCTATTCATATTGCAGAAGAACCATTAAGGGCTGTAGTTAAAGGAACAGGAATTGCATTAAATGACATTGATGGATTTCGTGCTGTCTTAATGTCTTAATTTACTATGCGCAACCTACTTAGAATTTTAGGTTTATATAAATACTCTATTTCTTTTTGGATTTTGGTTGTATTTTCTTTTTTTTTCATATTAAATAATAATTTTTTTTTAAAATCTTATTATTTTAATTCTTCAAATTATATATCAGGTACAATATTTTCTTTAAGAAATTCTTTTATTAATTATTTTGAATTAAAATCACAAAATTTAGAAATTTTGGATGAAAATAATGATTTGTTTGCACAAATTTTATATTATAAATCCAACAAAAAATCAAATACTGATACATTAAATGTTAGATATAGATTAATTTCTGCCAATGTTATTAATAATTCTATAAATAAAAATGAAAATTATATTACTTTAGATAAAGGTAGTAAGGATGGAGTTGAAGTAGGAATGGGAGTTATTTCATCTAAAGGAATAGTTGGAAAAGTTCAATATATTTCTGATAATTTTTCTACTCTAATCTCTTTATTAAACACATCATATTATGTTTCCACATTAATAAAAAACACAAACACACTTTCTTCTTTAAATTGGGATGCAGAAAACCCAAACAAGGCTAAGCTTTTATATATACCAAAACATATTAATCTTAATGAAGGAGATTCTGTTATTACTTCTTCTTTTAATACTATATATCCAAAAGGAATTGGAATAGGAATAATAAAACATATAAATAAAAACATTAATTCTAATTTTTATGATATTGATATTGAATTATTTCAAAGCTTTTATAATTTATCACATGTATATATTATAGTTGATACACAGAAAGAAGAAAAAGTTTTATTAGAATTAAAAAATAATGATGAAGAATAATATTCTATTATTTTCTTTACTAATGTTCATGCAAGTTTTTGTTTTAAACAAAATACTTTTTTTTGATTATGTTTTGTTGGCTCCTTATGTTTTAGTTTTGATACTTTACCCATATTATAAAGATTCTATAATAACTTTAGTTATAGGTTTTTTGTTGGGTTTAATTGTTGATGTTTTTAATGATTCTTTAGGTTTATATTCTTTTATTAGTATAATAATACTTTATTTTAAAAATTCATGGGTTTTAAAAATAATTGGAGAAGATAAAGCTGAAGAAATTTCTTTAATGTCAATTTTTAATTTAGGGTCTTTGAAATTTTTTAATTTTTCTTTTCCAATAGTAATGCTTTATTATATATTATTACTAATATTTGAATCAAATGCTTTTTTTACATTAAATGCTTTTTTTATATTATTTTTTTCAAGTATTTCTACTTATGTTTTTATGATATTAATACAGTATTTATTTTTAAAATTGGATTTGAAAAATGACTGGAAATAGAACAATTTTTTTTAAGCTATTTATTTTTATTGTTTCATTATTATTTATTTCGAGATTATTTTTTTTACAAATTTATGATACTTCTTCACAACAATTATCAGCAAATAATATTTTGCATTTGGAAACTGTTTTTCCTTCTAGGGGTATTATTGTAGATGTAAATAATAAGATTATAGTTGAAAATCAGCCCGCATATGATTTTTATGTTATTCCTAATCAATTAATTATTTCAGATACATCTCAATTTTTAAAAACATTCAATATATCTCTTGATGAATTTTATGAAATAATAAATAAAGCAAAAAAATATTCTAAACATAAGCCTTCTATTTTTTATAGTGGTATTACACATCAAGAATTTGCATATATGCAAAATCAATTTTCCAATTTTAAAGGGATTTATCATGTGGCAAAGCCTATTAGATATTATCCTAAGCCTCAGTTGACACATCTTTTGGGGCATGTGGGAGAAATAAGTTCTCAGCAATTACTAAATGATTCAATCAATTATTATAAAATCGGAGATTTAATAGGGATAGGAGGGATTGAAAAATATTATGAAAAATTATTGAGAGGGACAAAGGGTTATGAGTTGAAAGTTTATGATGTAAAAGGTCAGTCTGTCGGTAGTTATAATAATGCACAAAATGATTCTTTAGTTTTAAATGGGAAAAAAATAAAATTATCTATTGATTCTGATCTTCAGATTTATATAGAAAAATTATTAATTAATAAAGTTGGTAGTGTAGTAGCTATTGAACCATCTACTGGTAATGTTTTGGCAATGGCATCTTCACCTGATTTCAATTTAAATTTTTTGACAGGAAGAGATTATTCAAAAAATTATTTGGCTTTACAAAACGACAGTCTAAAGCCTATATTTAATAGAGCTCTAATGGCAACTTATCCTCCAGGTTCAATGTTTAAATTGATACAGTCATTAATTGGACTTCAAAACAATTTGGTTAATTATAATGATAAAATTTTTATTGACCATTCTAATATTGGAGATTTAGCACCTATTGGGTATTATGATTTAAAACAAGCAATTATTAAATCATCAAATAATTATTTTTTTAAGTTATTTCGAAAAATTATAAATAGAAAAAAGGATAGTAATACTTATGTGGACTCTAGATTAGGTTTAATAGAGTGGAATAATTATGTAAAAAATTTTGGATTAGGATCAAGTCTTAATATAGATATGCCAATATTAAGTTCTGGTTTTGTCCCTTCTTATAATTACTATGATGACCTATACGGAAGGAATAGATGGAAGTTTTCTAATATATATTCTTTAAGTATAGGGCAAGGAGAATTATTAGTAACACCTCTTCAGATGGCTAATTTAGCTGCTATTATTGCCAACAGGGGAATTTATTATACACCAAAAATTATGATTGAAATTGATGGTAAAAAAGTTGTGAATCAAACAAGAATCAATACGGATATAGATATAAATCATTATAATTATATTATTGATGCTATGGAAGATGCAGTAAAGTTGGGTTCTGCTCGTAGGGGGTATATGAATGATATAATTTTATGTGGTAAAACTAGTACTGTGCAAAATCCTCATGGCTATGATCACTCTGGTTTTATTGGATTTGCACCAAAAGAAAAACCAAAAATTGCAATTTCATCATATATTGAAAATGCCGGACAGGGAGGTCGTGCTGCTGTATCTATAGCTAGTTTAGCAGTTGAGTATTATATAAATAATGGTATTAAAAGAAAATGGTTAGAGGAGTATGTTTTATTAGGAGATTTTATAGATGAGGAAGATACAGAATAATATATTTTCAATAGATCCTTTGATTACTATTATTTTTTTAATTTTAGTATTTATTGGTTTTATTTCAATTTTTTCCACACAAATTCAAGATGATGTTGTTTTTTTTAGTTTTAATAATGAAGCATTTAAACAATTAATTTGGATAATATTTTCTTTTATAATATTAATTTCAGTCTTTTTTTTAGAACATAGATTTATTTATAATTTAGCCGTACCTCTATATATTTTCTCCATTTTTCTTTTGATAATTGTTTTTTTTGTAGGAGTTGAAGTCTCTGGATCCAAATCTTGGTTTTCTGTTTTTGGTTTTAGATTTCAACCATCAGAGTTTTCTAAATTTTCAACAGCATTATTAATAGCAAAAATTTTTGATTCATATAATTTAAATTTAAAATCTTTAAAAAATTTGATGTATGTTTCTATAGTTATTCTATTGCCTTCATTATTGATTTTGATTCAAGATGATTTTGGTACAGCTTTGGTGTTTTCATCATTTTTTTTGGTATTTTTTCGGGAAGGTATGTCTATCCATTTAGTCCTTTTTATTATAGGTATTGTACTAATTTTTTTATTAGGGTTAATTTTTGATTCTAATATTTTATACATAGTATTTTCTGTGTGTTTTTTAATTGCTATTGGTTTATCTAAAAAAAATCTTCGAAAGATCGTTAATCTTTTTGTTATTTATGTTTTTACTATGATTGTAATTAATGGACAAGGCGTTATATTAAATGATGTATTAAAACCTTATCAAAAAAATAGGATTGAATCATTAATAAATCCTGGAGGAGATCCTTTAGGTGCTGGATGGAATATAACTCAATCAAAAATTGCTATAGGTTCAGGTGGTTTTTTTGGAAAAGGATTTTTAAATGGAACGCAAACTAGATTAGATTTTGTTCCAGAGCAAAGTACAGATTTTATTTTTTCAGTAGTAGGTGAAGAATTTGGGTTTGTTGGCTCTGTGTTTGTAATATTTTTATATAGTTTACTTTTGATTAGAATTGTTCAGTTAGCTGAAAATCAAAAAGATATATTTGCTAGAGTTTTTGGTTATTCTATTTTTTCAGTTTTAACATTTCATTATATAATAAATATAGCAATGACTTTGGGAATGTTTCCTGTGATAGGAATACCATTACCATTTATAAGTTATGGTGGGTCATCTTTATTGTCTTTTTCTTTACTTCTTTTTGTTTTTATGAAGTTGAATAGTGTTCAGGCATCACTTTTATCTAGATAATTTTTGAAATTATTTTTTTATTCCTTATTGAGTTTCTTTTAATAATTTTCTTTTATACTCGTAAGCATTTTTATCAATTTTGGATTATCTAATTTGTTTTTATAATTATCTAGGATAATTTCTGTTGCTTCTTGAAATGTATTTTGTGATTTTACCTCTAGAAGAAAACTATCATATTCTTTTTTATTCATATTAAAAAGTTCTTCATTATGAGAATAATTAATATTTGTTTTTATAAATAAATTTTTGTCTATTTCAAGAATAGAATTTAATTCTTTGATTAATATTTCACATTCATTTAAGTTATGTTTAGCTACTAATTTGATTAAATCAGTTTTTTCAATAGTATTGTTTTTAAAGTGTTGAATCTCACTAATTAGTTCATCAAAAACATCTTTGTGGTAAGGATAGTATTTTTTTCTATCTTTTAAATTTTTTCCATTTATTTTATTTAAATTTTTAAAAATATCATTAACAATATAATTTGATGGGTTAGCAGCAAGTTTAACAGTTTCTTTTATTGCCTCTATGATAATATCTGGTATTCTGCTGGGTTTAATTTTAATGTGCTTAGAAAGAATGTTCATGAAATTTTTTTGAGCTTCTTTTGTTTCTTTATGATCATAATCAAAAAATGGTATTTTATTTTTATTAAAATTATTTAGCCAATCATCATATATTTTTTTTATTATAAAAAGGTTTATGTGATGGCATTGAGTAATGTTTAATAGTTTTTCTCCTGTAATATTATTTGTATCAATTTCTGATGAAATTTTTTTGTAAAAATTTGTGGCATAATGATTTATACTCATTATTATTAAAATTTATTTTAATTTTTGCGTTTAATAAATCAAGTTATAATTTATTGAATTATATCTACCTTTTTTAAAAAATATGATGAATATTAACGAAATGTTATTAGTAAGGTTTAAAATTTTTTTTCTTTTATCGTTTTTTTATTGTTTTCCTAAAGATAGTAAAGCGGCAATTAATAATATTTCATTTACAGAACCTATTCAGATAGGGTATTGGAGGGTTCATTTTAATTTTAATGACATACAATTGGTTCATTATTTTGACAATAAAATCTATGCAGCAGCAAATAAAGGAATGTTTTATTTAGACTTAGAGGATAATAGTATAAATAAACTTTCTACTATTAATGGACTTTCTAATAATGCTGTTAGCGCTATGATCGATGATGGTAAATCGTTAATTGTTGGATATACTTCTGGTCAAATTGATTTTCTTTCAGAATTTGATATAATGCATATTAACTTAAGTGTTGAAAATTTTAGTGTTAAAATTAATTCATTTAATATTTATGAAAACATCCTTTATGTTTCTTCTTCAGACGGTCTTTTTTTAGTTGATATTGATACTAAACAAGTTTTAGAACATTATTCAAACATTGATAATGAAATTTCTGTTTTGGATGTCATCTCTACACAAATATTAAATGATTCTATTTATGTTTTAACAGAAGAATCAATGTATTATGCCCCTTTATTTGGAAATAATCTTTTGGATTTTAATAGTTGGAATTTCTTGAATATAACACAGAATGCTTTAATAGGTTCTTTTATTTATAAAAATAAAATACACGTATATTCTTCTTTTTTAATGTATAATCTGATGGGGGATAGTATCAATCTCGAATTGAATGATGCAATTAAAAAAATAAAAATTGTTAATGGGAATTTGGTATTAACAAATGGAAAAAGATTATATGGCCTAGATAATGATAATTCTTTATTTGAAATTTACGATTCCAATAAAATTAATATTAATGATTTTATTTATGCAAAGAATAATTATTGGATTGGATTAAAAAATCAAGGGTTATATTCGATGGATTTAAACTACTTTTTTAAAGTTTTTAATTCACCAGATATCATTTTTTCTAAAATAACTAAATATGCAAATACTGTATATGGTTTTACTGAAAATGATAATCATTATTCTGTTTTTTCAGATGGTCTTTGGGAAAATAAAAATTTTGAAAATTTTAAAAATTTAACTTCTGTTACAGAGTTTGATAAAGGGTTGTTTTATGGTTCAGAAACAATGGGAATTTTTGATGAAGAAAATAATATTATAATTAATGATGTAACAGAGAGCTCATTATTACAAAAGAAAATTAATAGTAATGATGTTGATGTGAAAGCATTACTGAGTGTATTAGATAAAATGTGGATATTAAATTATGGAACAAAAACTCCTCTTATTTCATATAATGTAACAGATGGTTGGTTTACTTATGATTTTGGTATTGGAAGTTATCAATACCCTAGAGATATTATTTTTAATAATTCTGAAACTTTTTGGATAACTCTTGACAATGAATTTGGAGGAGGGATAATTTTATTTAATCCATATTATAACTCTTTTATAAAATTAACTTCAGCATCAAATTTTCTTCCAACTAATTCAATAAATAAAGTAGCTATTGATAAAAATGATATTGTATGGGTTGGCACAGATGATGGATTAATTTATTTTCCTTCATCTAATATTGAATCATTTGATAATATGTCAACATATCAAATACCAAATAATGAAAATGGAAGAATATTACAAAATTTAAAAATAAATACATTATTGGTTGATGAATCTAATAATAAATGGATTGGGACAAATCAAGGTGTAATAATTTTAAATTCTTTAGGGAATAAAATAGAAAAAGAATTTACTAAAGATAATTCTCCATTGATTTCTAATAATGTTATTGATATTTTAATGCTTGATAATGGTGAAATATTTTTTTTAACTTATGATGGTCTTATATCATATAAATCTGATAATAGTCCAACAAGAGATAATTATAATTTATTTAAAGCTTTTCCTAATCCAATTAATCTTAATGAGCATCATTTAGTTACTTTTTCAGGACTTATGGAAAATAATATAATTAAGATCACTACTTTATCAGGAGAAGAAGTTATTTCTTTGTCTTCAACAGGCGGAGGAACATCATGGAATTTATATGACCATGCAGGATTGAAAGTTAATGAAGGTATATATTTAATTTTTATTATTTCAGATGATGAGTCCGAAAAATTAATAAGCAAAATTTTAATTAGATGATATATAAAACAAAAGGGATTGTGCTAAACTTTATAAAGTTTAAAGAGTCATCAATTATTTGTAAAATTTTTACAGAATCTTTTGGTTTACAATCTTATATAATAAATGGAGTTCGAAGTTCTAATAAAAATAAGAATATGAGCTTATTTCAACCTTTAACTATTCTTGACTTGATAGTTTATAATAAAAGATCTGCAAATCTTCAAAGATTAAAAGAAATGAAAATAGATGTTATTTATATGACAAATCATACAGATATTAAAAAAATTTCTGTTTGTATTTTTTTATCTGAATTATTAGGTAAAATTTTATCAAATGAACCTAATCAAAATGAAAAATTTAATTTTTTATATAATTCATTTTTAATCTACGATAGTTTAGAGAAAAATATCAAAAATTTTCACTTACAATTTTTATTAAAACTTACAAAGTTTTTTGGTTTTGAAATTTCAGATTCATCCCAGATCACAAAACCATATTTAAATAAAAAAGAACTAAATAATTTTGTGATGGATTGCATTTCTATGGATTATAACAGTAAAATTCATTCTAATTATTCTGAAAGAAATGATGTTTTAAATTCATTAATTCTATATTTTAGTCAAAGTTTAGGAATTAACATTAAATTAAAATCTTTACAAGTCTTAAAAGAAGTTTTTACACCAGCTTAATGAATAAGTATATTATACTATTGTTTAATGTGTTGTTTTTGGTTTCATGTTCTGTAAAAGAAAATAAAAAAACAGAATTAGTTGAGGATAAAGTAGAAGAATCTAAAATTCAAAATGTTTTTTTTAAATGGCCAAAAGACGGTTCTACTGTTGCAAGTCCTGTTTTTGTTGATATGGGATTAAATGGGATGTTAATTGAACCTGCTGGGAAAGTTAATAAAGGATTTGGTCATCATCATATTCTTATTAATCAGACAAGTTGGCCGCTAGGAAGTGTAATCCCAATGAGTGATTCTACACTTCATTTTGGGTTGGGTCAAACAGATACTTCTCTTGAATTAGATCCTGGAAATTATATTATATCCTTACAGTTTGCTGATGGAGTTCATGCTTCATATGGAGAAAACATGTCATCTTCAATAAAAATTAAAGTTGAATAATTATGAGTAATATTTTGAATGAGGTTGCTACTTTAGATTTATCTAAGTTTATTAATGGTGATAAAAATGATAGGATTGAATTTTCTAATAATCTTGGAACATCATTTAATCAAACTGGTTTTGCAATTATTAAAAATACTGGTTTTGAAAACGAATTATCAAAAGAATTATATAAAATAATAAAAGATTTTTTTGACTTAGAAGATGAAAAAAAAATAAAATATTATTTTCCTGAATTATATGGACAAAGGGGATATGTTATAAAAGGTCAGGAACATGCAAAGGGGAGTAAAAAAGGAGATTTAAAAGAATTTTATCATATTGGAGATCCTACATCCAATGCTTCTCCAAAAAACATTTGGCCTATTGAAATAAATGAATTTCAAAAAATTACTAGTAAAGCTTTTTTACTATTAGAAGAAATTGGATTACAAGTTTTAGAATCTATTGCGCTTTATCTTGATTTAGAAAAAAATTATTTTCTTGATAAGGTGAAAGGAGGTCAAAGTATTATGAGAGCCATTCATTATTATCCTATTAATCCTGATGATGTATCAGATGGTGCAGTAAGAGCAGCAGCTCATGGAGATATAAATTTTATTACTCTTTTAATGGGTGCTAGTGCAGATGGTCTTGAAATCTTAACTAGAGATAATAGGTGGAAACCTATTAAGTCTAAACCAGATCAATTAGTTATAAATGTAGGTGATATGTTAGAAAGATTAACAAATAATAAATTGATGTCAACTGTACATAGAGTTGTAAATCCTTCTAGAGAGCTTTTAAATACTTCTAGATATTCCATACCATTTTTTTTACATCCTAAGGCTGAAATGGATTTAAGTTGTTTAAAAAATTGTATTGATGATAACAACCCTAAATCATTTGATGATATTTCGGCTGGCCAATTTTTGGAAGAAAGACTTAAAGATATTGGTTTAAAAAAATAATTATTCTTGAGTTGGGGGAGGATCTATTCCTAACTCTTCGAATATTAATAGTGATATATCATCAGATGGTCTAGCATATAAAAGAACATCAACACCAGGAACTCCAGCACTAAAAACATGAGAGTAGTTGTTTTTTTCAGAAACAGTATTTATTGCGTTACTTATTTTTTCAAATAATGGTTTAAATAAATCTTGTTCTTTTTTTTGAATAGCTGTTTGGGCATCTGTTTGAAATTTTTGAATTGAAGCTTGCTGATTTTGAAGTTCTTCTTGTTTATCTGCTCTAACAATATCTGTCATTGTTGCAGCACTTTTTTGGAAAGCATCTGCTTTGCTTTGAAAATCTGTAATTTTTGATTGTAGCTGATTTTGAAGTTGTGTTCCATAAGCCTGAACTTCTGCTTGAACTTGTTTTGTTTCTGGAAGAAAACTAAGTATATATTCTACGTTGGTATATCCAATCTTTAATTCTTGAGAAAAAGAATAGTTTGTGAAGAACATTAAAGTAATACTTATTAGTAATTTTTTCATATCATTTAAATTATTTGAGCAAAACTAGTTATTTTTTTTATTTAGTCCCAAATCTTCTAGAACATAATCAGTATAGTCATGAATTGGGTTTGTGTATAAAAGTATGGGTTCGGAAGATTTATCAAAAACAATTTGAAGTCTATTTTTTTTAGCTATTTTTTCAATGGACTCAAAAATTATATCTTGAATTGGTTCAATCAACTCTTTTTTCTTTAGAAAATATAATCCTTCAAAGCCAAAAACTTTTTGTTGATATTCTCTTATTGACACCCATTCTTTATCTAAAAGTCCTCTTCTTTCATTATACATATCTTTTGTTAGTAAAATTTCTTCATTTTTTAGACTAATTTCTTTTTTTTCTATTTCTATATACATATCACTAATTTCTTTTTCCCAAGCTTTGGATAAAAGATCAATATCATTCATAGCTTCACTATATTCTTTCATGTTTTTTAAGATAAATTCAGAATTTACATAACCAAATTTTTGTCCTTCAGAAAGCATAGGGATGAATAATAATATAAGTAGGAGTTTGATAATTTTCATCATAATATTATCGTAGTTGTTGACCTATGGAGAAATGAAATTGAGGGCCAGATTTTTCTAATTGGCCTGGAACTGTATCAAATCCGTATGCCCAGTCAATTCCCAATAACCCGAATGCTGGCATAAATATTCTTACTCCGACTCCTGCTGCTCTATTCAATTTAAAAGGATTAAAGTCTTTTTGTGAATTCCAGTTATTGCCAGCTTCAGCAAACATTGTTCCAAATATTGTTGCAGAAGGATTTAATGATATTGGATATCTTAATTCAAAGACATATTTATTATATATTGTTCCACCTTGAATGTTTTTTTCTTCATCAATAGGAATTAAAGAATTGTTTTCATATCCTCTTAATCCGATTCTTTCAGTTCCTAGTAGAAAATTACTGTAAGAACCTGAAAGGCCATCTCCACCTAAATAAAATCTTTCAAAGGGTCCAATTTTATTTTCATCTCCATAGCCTCCAATAAAACCAAAATGTGCTCTTGACTCTAATACTAAATCCCCAATTATTAGTGTATAAAATTTAGCATCAAACATCCATTTGTGATATTCAGCCCATTTATATTTTTCTTGCGGTTCAGCAGTTTCATAATTTATTCCATTCCATTTTGAGTATGGAGGTGTTATTGAAATATCTAGAGAGAATGAAGATCCTCTTCTTGGAAATGTAGGACTGTCAATACTATTTCTTGAAATGTTTGTTTTAAAAGCTATGGTATTTGTAACTCCAGTATTAAATCCTAGAGATTGACCAAAATTGAATAGGTCATAATTATAATATGATAGAGAATTAGATATAGTAAAATAGTCATCTGGCCATGTAACTCTACGTCCAAGACTTAATGTAATTGCGTGTATTTTCATTGAACCAATTATTTTGCTGTCTTTCGAAGATCCATATCCACTACCACCGTATCCACCGTATCCACCGTATCCACCGTATCCACCATAACCACCGTATCCACCATAACCACCGTATCCACCATAACCACCACCGTATGGATTATAACCACCACCATATGGATT
>Ga0209034_10000006_pt1 | contig 101345 bp, 89 predicted proteins | sample MarorgKNORR_S2LV_2_FD_188219 | JGI IMG/M metagenome (GOLD analysis project Ga0209034, IMG submission 188219) | Marine microbial communities from the Southern Atlantic Ocean, analyzing organic carbon cycling - 250m_A/KNORR_S2/LV (SPAdes) (version 2) | ecosystem: Environmental > Aquatic > Marine... | reverse complement strand
CAGTGTGTGGAGGTTTCCCAGCAGGAAGCGACTCTCAGTCTTCTCGCAGAATATATTATGGAGTATTCCCTGACGGGAAATATTCCAGGTAGACAGGAGAACTTCACTAGAAACGTTGCTCCCCAGGGATGCTATTTATCTTTGGACGGGATATGGATTGCACTGACTGTAAAAGATGAGACAGAGTGGATAGAGTTCCAAAACATCCTGGGCAATCCAGATGAGCTGACGGACACTCGGTTTTTAAACCTGGATTCAAGACATAGATATCGTTTTGAATTAGATGAGTCTATTTCAAAAGTTGTAGCCCGGTGGGATTCCAGACAATTTACTGATACTTTGCGATCGGCTGGAATTCCATGTGAGCCGGTCAGCAATCTTTTGCAGGTCGCGACTTCGGATGATTTACATGAGCTGGGCATGTTTGTTGGGGTAGACCATCCTGGTACAGGATCTTTTTACCATGTTTCTCCGCCATGGGATTTCAGTGTTACTCCCGCATCCATTCGCATGCCGGCGCCAACTTTGGGGCAGCACACAAATGAGGTGTTAAGAGAAAGGCTGGGCTGGTCGGGAAAATCCGTTCAGAAACTTTTTGATACAGGGATAATTGGCACAGATCCCGTTACCTAGCGAGGCAAGAAAATCTTACACAGGGATTTTTTCAGCTAACTCTTCGTTACTGGGTTCGACGAGTATTGAACCATCCGGGAATATTATGGTCGGTACTCTCATCTGACCGTTGTTTAGTTCCTTGATGTAATCCTGATACTGGGTTTCTTCATCAACGTCAGTCCAGTCATAAGAAACATCGTTTTCGTCCATAAATAATTTTGCTCTCGTGCAGTCCCCACACCATGTTGTTCCGTAAACTTTAATGTCAGACATTAATACATCCCCTCTGAAAGTGAATTACTAGCACACTTCAGCTTCTGCAAACAGTAAATATCGGATATATTCATATGATAGCTCATATCAAGTTGGCCTAAGGTATTCCTGAGGAGGAATTGGAAATGGAAAAAGCATTGCAGGGGATAAGAATCCTTGACATGACTCAATATGAGGCTGGTACATCCTGTACCCAGTTGCTTGGATGGCTGGGGGCTGATGTAATCAAGGTAGAACAGCCGGGTCGTGGGGATCCTGGTAGATCTGTAGCAACGACAAATTTTGATAGAGATTCAACCTATTTTTTATACTTCAATTCCAATAAAAGAAGCATTGCGTTAGATTTAAAGAATGACTTGCATAGAAAAGCCTTTGAGGACCTTGTGAAAGAGTCTGATGTTGTAGCTGAAAATTATGCAGCTGGTGTTTTGGAAAGGCTTGGTTATGACTATCCTGAACTTGTTAACCTAAATTCTGCTGTCATCCTTGCTCGTATCAAGGGATTTGGAACTTATGGTCCGTACAGTGAATATAAGAGTTTTGATCCGGTAGCCCAGGCGGCTGGTGGTGCAATGGCAGTAACGGGTGAGCCTGATGGTCCACCTCTTAAGCCTGGTCCAAATATAGGAGATAGTGGGACGGGCCTTCACGCGGTTATTGGAATTTTGGCCGCTATTATCCAGCGTCAAAGTACGGGGAAAGGTCAGATTGTTGAGGTATCGATGCAAGATGCTGTACTCAGTCTTACTCGAACAGCTCTTAGTAACTATGCTGAAAGTGGCAGTGTCCAAAAAAGGAGAGGATCTCAAACAGGAAGGGCCGGGTCCGGAATTTTTCCGTGCGAACCAGGAGGTGCCAACGATTATGTATATATAACGGCACTTTCTGCCAGACGTAATATCTGGGATGGTCTTATGAGGGTGATTGAACGAGACGATCTTATTGGAGCGCCTATGTTTGATAATCCGATGGAGAATGTAGAGAGTATTAATGATGTCATAACTGGTTGGACCTCTAAACGGTCAAAGAGAGAGGTAATGTCTGTCTTGGGTGCTGCAGGAATACCTTGCAGTGCTGTGATGGATGCCGAAGACATATTCGGTGACCCTCATTTGATTGAGCGAGAGATGGTTTCACCCGTTGATCATCCGGATCATGGGACCTTTGATGCCTTGGGATGCCCTGTCAAACTTTCAGATTCTCCGGTAGATCTCAGATCAGCACCGCTGCTGGGACAACACGGTGCGGAGATTTTGTCGGATGTACTCGGGTATAGCAGTTCACAGGTAGACGCAATAACTACTTAGCTTTGTTATGTATTGGGTCAGATCCCGCTATATAACTCCAAGTTCAGAAAAAACCTTTTTTGCTATTCTCACTCCTGTAAGTGAAGATGGCACTCCGGCATAAACGGATGCGTGAATTAGCATTGCCATAATTTCGTCCGGAGTCAGTCCATTATTTATTGCCCCACGTAGGTGTAACGCTATCTCGTCCTCTGCTCTTAATGCTACGAGAACGGAGAGGGTAATGAGGCTCTTGGTTTTTCTGTCCAGAGGCCCTCTGTTCCAGACCCCATCCCAGGCTGAAGAGGTAATAAATTCCTGAAATGGCCTGTCAAAATCTGTGGCGTTTCGAATTGAGTTTTCAACGTAATCACTGCCAAGGACTTCTTTTCGTGTTTTTAGGCCCGATTCAAAGCGGTCGTTCAAAGTATTCTCCTAATTATGTTATGTATTTTTACAGGTTATCGCTGGCCGGGGGTATTAAATTTAATGATGGGTATTCGATCAATATACAGAGGAGTAATCGACTGGTTAACTGAAGGTATTGACCAGAGACACCTTTACAGAAATATCGACACAAAAGATATATGAGTACCCTTTATTTAGCGGCCCACTGCAATCATGTCTGCTATCCGCTCTGCCATTGTCATAACAGTAACGTTAATATTTGCTCTCACACATTCCGGCATTATGGATGCGTCAGCAATTCTGATGCCGTCAGCTCCATGTATTCTTCCTGATTGGTCAACTACTGCGAGGCTATCCTCCTTGGGGCCCATCTTGTTTGTGCAAGAAATATGATGACCGGTCGTTACGTCTTTGGACATCCAGGCATTCATGGATTCCTCTGATTCAAGTTCAGAATCTAGGGGACATAATCGTTTCTCGATTATTGCTGCCATGTCGGGATGGTTCTCCAGGTCAACCAGCATTTTGATGCCGTCCCGAAAGCGTCGTCTATCCTCTTCTTCTGTGAGATAGTTGTAGTCAAGGTCCGGTTGTTCTCTGTAGTCACCTGATTTGAGTTTCACCTCTCCCTTGCCCTTGGCTAAGTTGATACAAAGATTCATCTGAATTCCAACGGGATTTGCACGCAGTCCTCCCCTTTCTGGTCTATCACTTGCGACTGCCATCATATAGACGATCATGTCATTCTCTAAGTCGGAGCCTTCTGCTGTGTACCTGAGGGTTAGTTGAATTCGTGGTCCCAATGCATCCAGGTCGACCTCTGGCTTGGTCTTCCACGTTACATAGAGCATCGGATGATCCGCCAGATTCTGACCGACGCCTGGTAGATTAAGAACAGGCTCTATACCGTGTTCCGAAATATGATCTGCTGGGCCCACACCCGAAAGCATTAATATTTGAGGCGAAGCGACTGCTCCAGCACTCAGTATAATTTCGTTGGCTTCCACGAAAAAAGTTTCGTTTCCGGATACAGCTTCAATTCCATAGGCCCTTGGTCTATCTTCGTTGGTGTCGAATAAAATGCGTTTTACGTGTATATCTCCCCTGATGGTTAGGTTGAGCCTATGTCGGGACATGCTTAAATATCCGATTGCAGTCGACCAACGTATTCCGTTTGGATTATTTAGTGGAAGAGGCCCCACGCCCGTTGATCCGGGAGCATTGGCATCCTCACAGGATGGAAAGCCGGCATCTAGACATGCAGCCTCGAATGCATTTGATGCAGGAAGCCAATCTTCTCTTGGGAACCTGTGGCATATTATCGGCCCATCCGATCCGTGGAAGTCTCCGGGGTCATCCTGATAAGTTGTGTCGGTTTCAATTCTGTTGAAATAAGGAACTAGCTGTTGATAACCCCAGTCAGTGTTTCCCATATCCGCCCATCTGTCATAGTCATCTGGTATTCCCCTCAGGAATATCTGTCCATTAATGGCACTAGACCCTCCAGTGACTTTTCCTCTGGGAATAACTATTTCAGCATCGTCTGTTCCTCTTGCCATGAATTGCCAGTTATGATCGCTGGTTGAAATTTCCGTGCCAGTTGCATAGCCATATTTAACTTCTTCGGGAAGACTTTCCATGTCAGGATAGTCAGGTCCAGCCTCGAGCAATAAAACTGAGTGTGATGGATCCTCGGTTAGTCTGGTTGCCAGAATGGAACCCGCAGACCCCGCGCCGATTATGATCGTGTCGTATTTCATCTAAAATTTCCTTTTCCTGAGGCTGCCTACGGCCCTGTTCTCTACTCGTCCAACATAGACTTGAATGCTTTTTGGTCAATCTCTAGTCCAAGTCCTGGCCGATCGGGAATAGATATGGATCCGTTAACAGGCAAAATGGGTTCCTGATATAACTTTGAGACCTCTTCTGCTGGCCCCGTAAATTCTTCAGAAAATTCGTGTGGCCGGACAGCGTTTGTGATGGTCGCATACAGGTGAAGGCTCGCCATGGAATTTGCTCCAACACTGGGGCTGTGTGGCATGACAGGTTTATTATGGACAACTGCCATCTCATAAACTCTTGCCATTTCGGACAGTCCTCCCACATTTAATACATCCGGTTGTAGTATGTCTGGATTGGCCAAATCGATCATGTCTCTAAATCGCCAGGATGATATTTCCTGTTCCCCTGTTGAGACGGCACAATCCAAGGCATCTACCACTTGTTTCAGTCCCGGATAGTCGTATTGAGGAAGCGGCTCCTCAAAATGCGCGATACCCAGTTCCTGGAATTTTTTACCCTGTTCGATGGCAGTGGAGACAGAATATCCGCAGTTTGCATCAAACCCTAACGTACATTCCTCTGGTAACCATTCACGGCATTTCTTGAAGATCGCGAAATCCTTTGTGGGATTTGCGTCTTGTCGATAATCTCTCCAGTCCATTCTGACTTTGAATGCTCGGAATCCTTTGTCATATCCCTCTTGCACTTCCTCAAGCATCTGTTCAGGACTCTTACTCCACCCGTTTCCCCGACTCCAGTAGAGAGGTATTTCAGTTCGTCGCGCTCCCCCGAGCAATTGATAAATTGGCATACCGGCAGCTTTTCCTGTGATGTCCCATAAAGCAACATCAATAGATCCAACGATTTGTGATGGATAGCGGGTTGCCTGTTGCCCATCTCCAAGTGTTAGAAGCTCCCAAATTTTTCGGGGGCGTCTGGGGTCTGCTCCTATCAGTATGGGCTTGATTAATTCATCGAGGTAGGATCGAACAACCTTGAGGTTCCTACCAGCCTCCGATATTCCTGATATACCTTCGTCTGTGTGTATCTGCAGTATGAGTCGGCCGGGGCGACCAACAAAGCTTTTCGCATTTTCCCCTTGTGGAGCTCTGACTCTGTTTACTGTTATATCCGTAATTTTCATTGTTATTCCTTTCAGTCGTGTTACTTGAAGAACTGATTATTCAGAATTTTCTAGAATTTGGATTGGTCGTGTTACTTTTCGGGGATGCTACTCTGTACCGTGATTCTATCGCAAGTTTCAGTGCTTATTTGCAGTTATGTTTGCCGTAAACTTGGGGAATGTAATGTTGGAAACGTATTTATTTGAGAACACATCCATCAGTGCTATCAGGTATACTGATCGCGCTGGTCTACCCAGCTTTAAATTATGGTTCGTTATAAAACAACAAGCAATGAAAGAGTCCTATAGTAGCTAACAATATTCCCGAAATTATTTCTTTGCCTGAGAGGTTTCTGTCCCTAGTGGCCGAAGCTCTAGGTGAGCCTTGGATTGGTCTAGATATTGAGGGCAACGGGTTTTACCGGTACCCCGAACAAGTTTGCTTGATACAGATATCAATTGGGGACACTCCGTATTTGGTTGATCCTTTGGATATTAAGGATCTTGGCCCACTTGGAAAAGTCTTGTCTGAACCCTCCATTACCAAAATTGTTCATTCTGGTGACTACGATATCAGAAGTCTCCACAGGGATTATGGGTTGGTGTTTGATGGAGTTTTCGATACGAGCATTGCCGCCGCCTTTCTTGGTTCTAAGAGGCTTGGACTAGACGCAATATTGAAAGAGTACATCGATGCAGATGTTTCTAAAGATAAGAGGTTGCAGCGAAGTGATTGGACACTCAGGCCACTAACAAGAGAAGCGATTGTTTATGCTGCTGATGACGTTAGGTATCTTGGAGAAGCCCGTTCTGTTCTCACGGAACAGTTGGTAGAAAAAGGAAGAATGGACTGGGTGGAAGAGGAATGTAGGCGGTTACAGTCTGTTCGTTTTGAACCAAGAGATGAGCAAACTGCGTTCCTAAACGTTAAAGGTAGTAGGGATCTTGGGGGTACTGCGCTTGCTATTCTCAGACGTCTTTACGATTTGAGAGAGGATGAAGCGATAGGAAGAGACAGGCCACCTTTTAAAGTAGTTTCAGATTCGGTTCTAGTCGATATCTCACGCGATCCAGACCAGGATTATTCTGTGATTAAGGGCATTGGGCATTGGGCTCGTTCTGATGCACGAAAACGTATCGGCACGGTCGTTGAAGAGGCGAGGTCAGACGAGCCTGTACAAAGACCAAGAAACCAGACAAGGCGTGGACCACATCTTTCTAACAAAGAACGGGAACAGGCGAATCAGAACCTCAGGGATTTGAAGCAATGGAGAAAGTCTCAGGGCGAGAGCTTGGAACTGGATCCTAGTTTGCTCTGGCCTACTGTCAGTCTGGGCCGAATATCTCGACAGTCTGGAAATATGGAAGACGAATTCTCAGAGCCTGAGGTTAGAGACTGGCAAATTAAGGAATTCGGTGAAGGCTTGGAACGATTCATTTCAAGTTTAGGTGACTGATTTTCTAAGGAAGAAGTTTTCAGGTGATCTTTAATGCCCAGATAGGATAGGGGGTTACTATGAGCTTTATAGATAGTGTCCCACTGATGTGGTGGTTCGTAATAGTCGAAACATTTGTTATTGTTCTGCTTGTTATTGTGCTTAAGAGGGCTTTGGGTGGACTTTCTCGGGAAGGGTCTTTACGAAGAAGTGAGTCAACAAGGTACGGACAGATTACTGAGCAGTTTATGCCTTTTATTTCCGACTATCCTTATGATTCCAAGCAATTTAGGTTTTTGGGAAGCCCTATTGATGGCGTTCAGTTCGAGGAAGATAAGATAGTTATGATTGAATTTAAGTCTGCCGGAAGTCAACTTTCTACTAGGCAGAGAAGGATTAGGAACTTAGTGAGGGAAGGGAAGGTTGATTTTCAAGAGATAAGGGTGAGCTAACAGACGCTGCCACTTTTTGGTCCGAAAACATTTATAAGCGATAGGAATTAGTTCGTCATAATGAGTCATTTATTTACTCCAATAACCATACGGGGGGAAACGATTAGAAATCGTCTTTTCGTTGCTCCAATGTGTCAATATTCTGCGAATAACAAAGACGGTGTTCCAACGGATTGGCACATGGTACATCTGGGTACTAGAGCTGTCGGTGGGGCGGGGCTAGTCATGGCTGAGGCATCAGCTGTGTCACCAGAGGGGCGTATTTCCCCACAGGACCTCGGACTATGGTCTGACGATCAGGCTGCGGCGTTCGAGCCCATTGTGGAGTTCATAGATTCTCAGGGTGCCACACCCTCAATTCAACTGGCTCACGCGGGTCGGAAGGCTTCTCACACCCAACCATGGAATGGAGGAGAGGTTTTGAGGTCTGACAACGGTGGTTGGGATATAGTTGGACCCAGTCCCATTCCGTTTGAGGAAGACTGGATCATACCTTCCCAGCTAAGCCTGGAAGATATAGAGAACGTTGTTTCTGACTTTGCTCTCTCTGCTAAACGGGCAGTTGAATCGGGATTTAGAGCGATCGAACTTCACTTGGCGCATGGGTATCTGGCGTGTGAATTCATGTCTCCCCTTTCAAACACGCGTGAAGACAAGTACGGTGGATCGTTAAAAAACAGGTGTCGATTTGCGTTGGAAGTAACATCCTCAGTGAGGTCCGTTATACCGGATGGAATGCCCTTGATGGTAAGAATATCGGCTACGGAGTACATGGACAATGGATGGAGTATCGATGATTCTGTTGAGCTATCTGGCTGGCTAAAAGAGGAAGGAGTGGACCTAATCGATTGTTCCTCGGGTGGAAATGCTGCTGATCAAAACCTGGACGCGTTTCCTGGCTATCAGGTTCCATTTTCTTCCAGAATAAGACGGGAAGTAGATATTCGTACTGGTGCTGTGGGACTTATTACCGACCCTTCTCAGGCGGAGCAAACTCTTCGAAATGGAGATGCTGACGTGATACTTCTTGGGAGAGAGCTTTTGCGCAATCCTTACTGGCCATTAAAAGCGAGGGATGAGTTAGACCACAATGACGATCTGTGGCCTGATCAATATGTTAGATCCCGATTATGAGGTAGGATCTTCCATAAATGGGATTATGTTTTCAAGGTATTAATCTGTTATTTGAAGTAGTTCCGTGTCACGTATAGAAATATACCTATAGCTACCCCTGCCAAAACGAGCTCATATGCCCCTTTTATGATTCCTCCGGTAATCAGTGCTAGGGATATTGAAAAAAGTGCCACTAGCATGGCCCAACGTATGTTCATGCATTCCTTCCTTAAGTAGTTTCTAACTATCTATATTACAATCGGTCTGAAACGTTGTATTGGTTATAAGGAGTAGGTGTTTTATGAATTCAGAAATTATGTCCTTAGCTGAAAAAGCTGGGGCTCTTCTCAGGGACAAAGGTGAAACAGTAGGAATTGCCGAATCTTCGTCTGGAGGTCTTATATCGGCGCACCTCCTGGCAATTGCAGGGGCATCTTCCTATTTTCTCGGGGGTTCGGTGATTTATACGAGACATGCCGGCAAGGGATTCCTCGGTGTAACTGATGACGATATGGAAGGTATGCGAGCTGCTACTGAACCCTATGCCTCATTAAATGCGGGGCGAGTGAAAGAAATTCTTGGGTCTACCTGGGGGTTGTCTGAAACTGGCGCAACAGGTCCTACTGGCAACAGATATGGAGACGATGCTGGGCATTCTTGTATAGCTGTGTCAGGACCAGTTTCTCGATCTCGTACTATTGAGACCGGTAGTGATAACAGGCAGGAGAACATGATCTCATTCTCAATAGCGGCCCTCGAATTACTTATTGAATGTCTCCAATCCAAAGAGGATTCTAACTGAAACCTCGAACGAAGGAGGAATAAATGAAAATAGGGATTAGCATGAGTGCGACGGAATCTATGGGAGATTTCGGCGTTATTGCAAAAAAAATAGAAGAGTTAGGTTTTGATTCAGTTTGGTTGCCTGAACATCCGGTGATGCCTGTGAACCATAGTTCAAAATATGCAGGGACTGCTGATGGTTCAATACCGCAGCAGATGTATCTTGGCGTTAATCCAATAATCGCTCTGACAAGGGCCTCTTCTTTTACTACCAAGCTTGGTCTAGGGACAGCTGTGAATTTGGTGACGGAACACAATCCTTTGGACCTTGCAAAACTCATTGCAACTCTGGACTTTTATTCTGGTGGCAGGTTTTTGTACGGGATCGGAACTGGTTGGTTCAGAGAGGAAGCAGAGATAATGGGAGCGGACTTTGACCATAGGTGGACTCAGGCGGAGGAATATGTGTCTGCGATGAAAGAGATCTGGACCAAGGAGGAAGCCGAATTTCATGGCAAATATGTTGATTTCCCGCCTGTGATTTGCAATCCCAAGCCGTTCCAAAAGCCTCATCCGCCGGTACTTCTTGGTGGAAATGCAGGGAATGTTTTGAAACGAGTTGCTAGATGGGGAGATGGGTGGATACCTATTGGTGTAACTCCGGAAGATATTAAAAAAGCGAAACTAACTCTCTCAGAACTCTGTGAGGATGAAGACCGTAATCAAGACGATCTTCAGATAACAATACATAGTTTGCCATGTGATAAAGATGCAGTTGATATGTTTGAAGAGGTTGAAGTAGACAGAGTTTTGATAAGAGTTACCTCTCTGACGGCAGCGGAAATTTTTAATGAGTTAGAAGGTATTGCAGAGGTAGTTTTGCTCTAACAGTTAATTCATTTCAGGTGACTTAGAAGTTATTCGGTCAGAAGTAAGTACATTTGTCCCGTAACTGATGTTAAACAAAGGACGTTTGAAAATGATTAGCTTAAAGAGAAACTCAAAAAGAGAACTAACAAATGCTACGGGACTCCGAACGAGAAAAAATTCCATCTATTCCCCCGATCAATCGACTTATTTTCGTATAAGCAGAAGCAAGTTTAATGATTTTATTACCTGTAAAAGGTGTTTTTATCTTGACAGAGTCAAAGGGTTAATATCGCCGTCCACCCCAGGTTGGACTCTTAACGAGACCACAGATCTTCTACTTAAGAAGGAATTCGATTTTTGCCGTGAACGGCAAATTCCGCACAGGTCATTTTCAAAATTCGGTCTTGAAGACGTAGTTCCATTTAAGCACCCAGATATCGAAAAATGGAGAGATTCTCTGCATCATGGACTTGAGTATCAGGTCCCGGGAACAAATCTGATATTGCACGGTGGAGTGGATGATGTTTGGTATCACACCAGGACTAAACAGGTGATAGTAGTTGACTACAAATCTCAGGCAAACAGAAGGGAATTAAACCAGTGGACTTATCTTTCTGATGTTTACCATCAATCCTATAAAGTGCAACTTAATGTTTATGCTTATCTACTAGAAAATATGGGTTTTGATGTCTACCCCAATGGATACTTTTTTGTTTGTAATGCGAATAGAGATGAAGATGGTTTTTATGGAAAGATGAATTTTGAAGAAGCAATTATTTCCTATCAGCTGGATTATTCTGGTATCGAGTCAATGATCCTGAAGATGTATTCTTTGATGAATGACCTTTACGTCCCGGAATCCAATATTGCTTGCGAAAATTGTGCTTATGCCAGGCAGAGAAATTCATTGGGAGTATAACTTTTTGGCTGGCTTATTTTGAAACGGCTTCGTCATACCTGAGTCCACAGTTGGCCACAACCAATTCAATATCATCTTCGAGCAAGTATCTTTCTTCTACAAGTTTTTTGGCTGCATTTCGGCATGCATTTATGTAACCCAATCTGGAATTGTATCGTTCATTAATTGATTTTCTTGGATCTTTCGTAGATAAACTGGACGGGTTATCGGGTGGGAAGTAATCGGTAAATCCAACCATTGAAATTATTTGCTCAGGAGAGCCAGTTTCAGGTGACCTTAGATTCCACCCGGTATGCGTTCCAATGGGTACCGAGATATCAGGCATTCTGATTCCAGCTATTTCATTGCCGTCACTATCAACGTCTGAGACGAATTTAGGGTATTCCTGTCGTTCCTCCACCGGATAAGTTGTTATACCGTGGATTTCCTGTGTTCCTATGTTTATTTCCCTTATTCTCCACATACGGGATGGATCTGGCGTTTTAATATGTTGCAAATGCTCGAATTTTTCCAATGCTCTTTCCATAGTTATAGCTGTACCCTGGTCGAGGCGAGGCACCTTTGTTTCAGGAGGGAGAGAATTCTTTTCAACCCACGAAACTAAATTTGCAAGAGCTGCTCTGAGCAGTGGGCGGAAGTCCACAACATTAAATCCATATAAACCGAGTGAACCATCGGGCCCTGGGGTTTTTTTCTGAGGTAGCTTACTTGGCACGTGTTGCGTTCCTGAAAAAAAGTAGCTTCTCGTGTTTTCGGGGAAGTCTATATCACTGCAGCCACTTGGGTCTGTATGTGAAAGGGAGGCGTCACCTCGCCAGTATTCAGCTGAGGTATTTGTATACACCACCTTTGGTACGCCGCCAATCTTCAATTGTCTGTCCTGTAGTCCTTCGGTGCCTCTGCCAAAAGGATCGGTTGACGGTACGTCGGTAAAAGGGAATAGATGCCCGAAGCCAGGCGAAGATTGTTGTGAGGGCTGGGCGAATCTATGATTGAAGTCGCCTCTTCTTCCACCTGCAACATGGGCAAGTATACCGTCATATACCTGTCTGCCTTCTTCATCCAGATTCATGCCTGTGTAGAGGTAGTGTCTCAGCAGACGGCCGGTCTGGGATATGCCATAGGCGTAGGCGTGTTCGACAGTTGATTTGACCGGGCAATGAGGCCCGCCGTATTTGATCCACGAACCAACATCTCTCACCGACATTAGTGTTGCCCCAGAAACGACAGGGTTGGTTGCTTGATATATCACATGGTAAATCTTTCCTGGTTGGAATCCCGAATCCATGTAAATATGTTCCACGTCCGGCACAGGTCCAGTTTCAGTTTCCTTTGCGAAGGACCATTCTGATGGAGGTATTTCAGTTTCGGGGCCGTCCTCCCATTCTTTAACAAGAATTCGTGCATTTTTGTTATCAGCAGATGCGGAAGGATATGGTTTATGGACTCTGTTGGCCAGCAGATAACATTTTTGTTCCTGATTTGGCCTTATCTCAACTAAGTTGATGCCCTCAGTAACGTTGCCGTTAACTTTTACAGCGGGAGGGTCCATTCCCATTAAAGAAGAACTTCGATATACATCGTATTGCCATCCCACTGAGACCACAGCGTATCCGTTGTTAAAGAGAAACCCATCTCCAGGATCTATTTCATGTGTTGGAACCAGAGTAGGTGAGACCATATTAAAGTCGGGTATGGCTCTCTTTCTTCCCCGGTTCACTACATCGACTAGAAGTCGTGTAGGTTCCATTGCGCTGGGTTGTAAAAGAACAAAATCGGAAGTGAAAGTTACTTTTCCTGCATCGTTAACAGGAGAATGTTTAAGGTCAACAATGGCAGAGTTGGAAGGGTTGCCCGGTTCAACCTCGAAATTGATCGTTCCATCGATTCGCTCATAGGGACCAAATTTCCCCCAGGCAGTCCCATTTGCAAAAGGTGTTCTACTGATTATCTCGGCGTTGACTACGGCCATCAGACACTCCTCTAGGTCACCTGTAGTTGATGTTGTTTATTTACAAAACCAGAAGGTATTTAATTATTCCCCAGACATATAATTTTTTTCTGGGGTTCCCATAGCTTTCAAAGCGAATATTCCGATTGCCATAACCACAATGGTGCCATAAAACATAGGTCTGTAGCTATCGAGATGATCGAAGGACAACCCGGACAGTATTGGTCCTATACCAAATGATATAGCTGTACCATAGCCGGCTACACCCATGATGCTGGCGAAACTTTTTAATCCGAAATAATCTTGCACAATCATGTTTGTGAGGGTTCCGAAGGCTCCCATACAGAGGCCCCATAAGGGAGAACAGAACCAGATAATGCCGGGTATCGACGGATTTGCTGCAAGCAGGAGAGCAAAACTTAGCCCTACGAAAGATACGATCATTGCGTTTTTTGCAGTTATTTTTTCTCCTAGAATGCCAAAAACCACCTTTCCTCCCATCCCGCCTAAGGCCAAAATACTCATTGCTGTTGCTGCTGCTGTTGAACTTATACCCTCATTAACGTAATGAGATATCAGTTGCGGTAGTAGGGATGCGAAAGGTGTAGCACCAACGAGAAGTATATAAAGAAGCATATAAAGGTTTTTGGACCGAATAGCTTGGGACATTTCCATTCCGGGTAGGTTTTCTCTGGCAGAGATGGTGCCCTCAAATTCATTACTATCCTTGCCTTGCAATATGGGTTCAGTCTTGGGTTCTCTAAGTGCTACTAGAACGGTGATGGCAATGAAGGAGGTTAGTAATCCCTGAAGATAATAGCCAGTTTGCCATCCTCCGTATGCAATGACTGCCCCAACCATTCCGGGCAAGACTACTCCACCGAAATTGTTTCCCATCATAGCTACTCCCATAACCCTGCCCCTGGCCTTTGGGAACCACAGACCCACGATTCTTCCCACAGGAGTCATCGTTGCAGAAAATCCAGCATATTGGATGAAGCTGAGAGCGTACCAATGCCATAATTCTGTCATCATTGGTCTTACTAGGTAACTTGATGCTGTAAGTCCCACACATATCGCGACTATTACTCTAGGACCTCTGAGATCAATCACCCTACCTAGGAAGGGGCCTAGTATCTGACCTACAGCTAGAAAGGATAGTGAAGCGTTTATCTGGGTACGCGTCCAACCGAATTCGGCTGCCATTTCGTCCCCAAATAATGCGAATGTATAAGTGCTAAATCCAACAAGGGTTGTTGATATGGCGAAACAAACTGCAACTGCCCACCATCCGTGTGATGGGTTAAACGGGTTCCATGCTGATATACCCGTATTGTCAACGGAAGTATTATTCGGTATAGGTGTCGGTTGGTCTTTCACAATTATGAAGTTTAATCTATATGGGCAGGTTCTTGCCGAATAAGAGCACCTGTAGATAATAGATACTATTTGAGATGGGAGGTGAATTGTATGTCTGACTTTAGTTGGTTTAAAGGGAACATCCATTGCCATACAACTATGTCTGATGGCGATGCTGATCCAAAAACCGCAGTAGATTGGTATCAAAGTCATGGGTATGATTTCTTAGTTTTGAGTGATCATAATCACCTGACCCTGTTTGATTATCAAGCAAAAGACGATAGTGACTTAATTTTGATTCCAGGTGAAGAGGTCACGAGTTCAATTGGGGTCGACTCAATTCCTTTACATATCAATGGAATTGGAATTAATCGGCTAGTTGAACCAGCTGATTGCAAAACAGTACTTGAAAGTTTGCAAACTAACATTGACCGGATTTTGGATGCAGGTGGGTTAGTTTCTATTAATCATCCAAATTATAAATGGGCGTTGACTCCAGAAATTATCAGCTCTTCAACTGGCGCTAATATGCTGGAAGTCTTTAATGGGCATCCAATGACTAATACCTTTGGCACTGGAAACAAACCTTCTGCTGAGCAAATCTGGGATGCAGTTTTGACTAGTGGGCAAAAGATATTTGCTGCAGCAACGGATGATGCGCATAACTATCATGAATTTACTCCCAATCACTCAAATCCTGGGAGGGGGTGGCTGAATGTTAGGGCCAGCCATCTAACCTCTGATGGGATCATAGATTCATTAAGAAGTGGCGATTTTTACTCTTCGACAGGGGTAGTTTTAAATGAAATTAACGCTGATAAAAATGGAATCTCAATAGAAATTGAGAGGATTCCTTTTGTTGAATATGAAACTACATTTGTGGGAGAAGGCGGAAAGGTTTTAGACAGATGTTTTGGAAGTAACCCTGAATATGTTCTCCAGGGCGAAAAAGGTTATGTGAGAGCAACAATCTCAGACTCCAATGGCTTTAAAGCATGGATTCAGCCTGTACATATTTGATCTGAAGTATTCACACTATGGAAAATTCTTTTTCCACGTTGCTAAGTGATTTGTGTATTCCCTCAATAATAACGTCAACTTCGCTTGGATTTATGCAAAGGGGTGGACTGAGGGAAACTCCCTTGTCGGTGGCAAATAGGATTAGTCCATTGGAACGGAATTCTTGATTTAGTCTATTGGACATACCCGACTCAGGGGTAAAATTTTCCTTGGTGTCTCGGTTCTTAACAAGTTCTAGTCCTAGTAGAAGTCCCAATCCTCTAACGTCGCCTATTATAGGATGCTTCTCGCGGAGCTCCTTTAGTTTGTTCATTAAATAAAGACCTGTGCTGGCTGCGTTGTTGACCAGTTTTTCTGATTCAATTATCTCTATGTTAGCTAGTGCCGAAGCGGCGCAAACAGGATGCCCGCCAAAAGTCAGAGCCTGGCGAAACAAATTCTGTTCACCCGCGAAAACATCAGAAATTCGGTTCGTGCTAACCGTCGCCGCGAGAGGCAAATAACTGCTGGTAATTCCTTTGGCCACCGTCATTATGTCTGGCACAATCCCCCAATGTTCAAGAGCAAACATTTTTCCAGTTCGACCAAAACCAGTGATTACTTCGTCGGCTATTAATAAGATTCCGTACTTGTCGCATATGTCTCTGATCATAGGCCAGTATGGATTTCCGGGAACGGCCGCAAGTGATGAGGCAGAGACTGGCTCTGCAATAAATGCTGCGATGGTCTCGGGTCCATGAAAAAGTATCAAGCTCTCAACTGCCTCAGCACATAGAATTGCGCATTCCTCATCTGTTTGACCGTCGAATTCACATCTATATCGGTTAGGCTGAGGAGCGTAGACCATTCCTGGTACTGCGGGCTCGTAGTCTGACCTGGAGGAACCGCCACCTCCCAACCACATTACTCCACCGGTAGCGCCGTGATAGGAACCTTTTCTGCTGATTATTTTGTATCTTCCATTATTACCAAGGCGCTTATGATATGACTTTGCTATTTTCAAGGCAGTTTCGTTTGCCTCAGATCCTCCGCTCACGGGCCAGGAACGTTGGAGATCTCCAGGTGCCAGTGATGCGATCTTCTCAGCGAGTTTGACGAGCGGCGCAGTGGTGGTGCCTTGCGGAAAATATTGCATTTGCTCCATCTGAGCTCTGGCGGCGTCGGCTATTTCCTTCCTTCCATAACCTGAGTTTACGGAACTGTAACCACCGTTAACATCTATCCAAGTTTTTCCGTCAATATCAGTTACATTTATGCCATTCCCATCCACCACTATGTCTGGTCCACCAGCCTCACCTGTTTTGACCCAGTCTCTGTTATGCATCCATAAGTGGTTAAGGGCTGAGTGTCTTAATTCGCTAATCTCTTCTGCTAGTTTTGGTACTTCTACCATCTGTTCCACCTAAATTTGTTATCACTAATTGTTGGGATTGCAAAATTCACTTGAGGTGAACCTCCGTCGATAATTCACCTAAACTCCTGTCTAGAACAGATACGATTTCATCAACTTCTGACGTTGTTATGCACAAAGGTGGTCCTATGTTCAAAATCTCGCTGCCTACCCTGAAAATTAATCCGTTCTCTCGAAATTTTTGGTTAAGACGTTCTGCGACTTTTAATTCTTTGGGGAATCCCATTTTTGTCCGTCGGTCACTAACCAATTCGATGGAAAGGAGTAAACCGAGTCCCCGCACGTCCCCAATTATTTTGTGGTTTTCTTTTAATTCCATCAGTTGGTTCTTAAAATATTCACCAACTCTTGCAGCATTGTCGACTAAATTTTCTTTTTCGATGATTTCTATGTTTTTTAGAGCGGCCGCCGCAGACACGGGATGTCCACTGGAAGTGAAAACATGTCTCAAATAATTCTCTTCCCCTGCGAACTGGCTTGCGATCCTCTCTGATACCACAGTGGCGGCTAAGGGGAGATAACTGCTAATAATTCCCTTGGCTACAGTCATAATGTCCGGTACGACTCCCCAGTGTTCGCTGGCAAACATTTTTCCGGTTCGTCCGAACCCACAGATAACCTCGTCCGCAATCAACACAATGCCGTAACGATCACATATGTCCCTTAACATTGGCCAATATTCTTCACCAGGGACTGGAGAACCAAGTGGTACTGCAATAGGTTCTGCGATTAGAGCAGCAATTGTATCGGGATCATTGTCGAGGATTAGTTGTTCTATAGCCTTCGCACACCTGTATGCGCATTCAGAGGGTGTGGTACCTCCGAGTTCACACCTGTAGGAGTTGGGCTGAGGTCCGTATAGCATGCCAGGGTATTCTGGTTCGAAGTCACCACGTGGGCTCGCAGGGTTACTACCGAGCCATAAAACCCCTCCGGTCGTTCCGTGATAAGAACCTTTTCTGCTGACTACTTTATAGCGTTTGTTGTCGTTTCTTCGGCGATGATATGCTCTGGCGATCTTCAAGGCTGTTTCATTTGCCTCGGATCCTCCGCTCACTGGAAAAGAGCGTGACAAGTCACCCGGTGTTATTTCTGCTAGTTTCTTTGCTAGCTGTATAGTCGGCACGGTGGTTGTACTCTGAGGGAAATATGGCATCCGTACCATCTGATCATAGGCGGCCGAGGCAATTTCTGTTCTTCCATATCCGATATTGACAGAGTTATAACCTCCATTAACGTCGATCCAGGAATTTCCTTGTGAATCTGTGACCCTTAGACCTTTTCCCCCTTCAATGATTAGGGGATCACCTTCTTCAGCCATCGATACCCAGTCACGATTTTGCATCCACAGAAATTCCAGGGATTTTCGCCGCAATTGTTCCCCTTCATTGGTTAGAACCACTTTCAACCTCCCTTTCCATTACAACTAGGTCGCTTTCAGTTTTGGTTAGATGGTAGCACTAGATTGAACTACTGGTTAAACACTTTCAGTTAGCGTACACCTAATACATTTTTGACTTTGGTTAATTGACTTTGTCCGGAGACCATTCTTAATCGCCTCAATAGAAGCCAAGAAGGTGAATATCTTACGTGCGGTTGGACTCAGTAATCCTCACTTTGTGGAGGGGAAATCCAGAGTAATCCAATATTCTTCTGTCTCCAGCAAGTGGGTGTAGTAGTTGATCAATCCAGGCAATAGGACCTTCCAGAAATTTTTTGGGCCACGGTGCTGGGTGGGAACTTTCTCTGTATCGTCGCTGTATCCAATTCCAACGATTTCCGTGTCTTTAATGGTGATTTCGGCGGTATAAGGAATTTCTCGTTCTTTCTTCTATTTAAGTTGGCATTTATCTCTAGAAAGAAACTCAATGCCTTGAGTTTTGGGTCAATTCAGAGGATATTTTTTCAGCTATCATAATTGTAGTGGCGTTAGTGTTTGACCTCACGACGTCCGGCATAACAGATGCATCAACTACCATGAGGTTTTTGACCCCATGTACATTGCATTTAGCATCTACTACAGCCATATCGTCTGAATTCGGTCCCATTTTGCATGTTCCGGAGGAGTGATGTTGTGTTAGCACATTATCCTTTAGCCAATCATCAAGTTTTTCATCATTCTCCAGTATTTCATCAGAGGGAGACATCCTTGTCATCATCGCTGGTTCATACTCAGGTCTGGCAGAAATTTCAGAACATAGTCTAACCGCACCTCGCATTCGTTCAAGATCATACGGATGAGTCAGGTAACAGTAATTTAAAATAGGTTGACGTAAAGGGTTGGAAGATGTCAGCTTGATTTCCCCTTTTGACAGTGCCTTTTGTAGGGCGATGCTAAAACCGGTTGGTATTTTTCCTTCAGTTATTTCATAGTCCGTCGGTATATGTTCTGACCTCAACTGGATAGGCCTCATCTGCATGTCGTTTCTGTATTTAGATCCAGGAGTTGTGTATCTCATACCAACCTGCAGAGCTGGTATCATCTCGGGATGCTGAGCACTGCTTTCATATTGCATAAACACTGCGGCATGATCTCTTAAATTCTGTCCAACTCCAGGTAGATCTACTTTTGTTTCTATGCCTTGGTCAGAAAGATGATTTGATGGCCCGATTCCACTTAACATCAACAGTTGAGGAGAGTTTATAGCGCCACCACTTAATATAACTTGGTCTGACAGTACCTGGAACAGCTCACCACCAGAGGATGCTTCAATCCCCACAGCTCTCGTTCCATCTATCAAGATCCTATGGACAAATACGTCCGATCGCAGAGTGAAATTCAATCGATTCCTAGCCCTTTCAAGGTATGTAAGGGCAGTACTCATTCGAACCCCATCTATTCGATTGAATGGGTAGAAGCCCACGCCTGTCGAATCGGGATGGTTCATATCCTCCGTTCTGGGATAACCTGCCGCTACACATGCTTCGATGAAAGCTTTTGGACTAGGGAGTAATTCCTCCTCCCCATACCTTTTGACTGGAATGGGACCTTCAGAACCATGGAAGTCATCACCTGTGAAATCGAGATCCGTCTCAGACTTACGAAAGTGTTCTAGTACATCGGTGTACCCCCACCCTCTATTGCCAGCTGATTCCCATTCGTCGAAATCTTCTGGGATACCTCTGAACCAGACTTGACCGTTTATGGCGCTCGAACCCCCTGTGACTTTTCCTCTAGGTAAAAGAAATGTTTCCTTTCTATCTGGGCGGGCATTAGCTTCGTATCCCCAGGTATGGGAGTATGGATCAAAGGATTCGTACCATGCTCTTACACCATATTTGATTTGCTCAGGGAGGTCGCTTCTGTTTGGGTAGTCAGGGCCCGCTTCCAGCAGCATTACTGATCTAGTTGGATCTTCCGTGAGTCTGGAGGCAAGCACAGAGCCTGCAGACCCCGCACCCACGATAATAGTGTCGTATTTCATATCAAGTTTCCCATCCCTCCTCCAAATATCGATAGTAGGCGCCCTATTTTCTGGCGTCATTGTTAAGTTTTGAGCCTTAACCACTATCAGAAGTTCATGCAGTTACAATAACTCGTAACTGGTGAACACCGAAAATTCTTGCATATATTCTCGAGAATATGCCAAGTTAGCAAATGATGAGGAGGAAACCATGCAAATTATTCCATTGTCGGAGGACTTTTCAAGAATAGCTGATGTCAATCAAGATATTGAAGAATTAGGCAAGGGGTACGGTGGGGCTATAGGACCTGCGGAGGGGCCTGTGTGGGTAAAAGACGGTTCTTATCTTTTATTCAGTGACATACACAACAATCGTAGAATGAAGTGGGCCAGTGGTGATGGGGTAACAATATTTCAAGAACCCACTGGATATGCGAATGGTCTGACACTTGACCTCAAGGGAAGGATTCTGGCTTGCGAACATGGTCCTCGACGCGTGACAAGGCAAGACAAAGACGGGGAAATTACCGTTGTTGCAGCGAGCTTTAGAGGTACTCGCCTCAATAGACCTAACGATATTGTGGTGAAATCCGACGGTTGCTTGTATTTCACAGATCCAGGAGCCCCAGCCCCGGAATTGGATATGGAATACTCGGGAGTTTATATGGTTTCCCGGGACCTGGGTACTATAACTCTTCTTGTCCGTGACTTCGTGACCCCTAACGGACTAGCTTTTTCACCGGACGAAAGCATTTTGTATATAAATGATACCCGCAGGCAACACATCAGGGCTTTTGATGTACTACCCAATGGAACTTTGGCACTAGCTTCCGACCGGTTATTCTGCGATTTAAGTGGAGATGAACCGGGGGTGCCTGATGGTATGAAAGTGGATAGCGAGGGAAACTTGTATTGCGGTGGTTCGGGAGGCATTTGGGTTATTAATCAGGCAGGGGACCATGTTGGTACAATTTCGCACGGAGAACCGACTACAACAAATGTTGCCTTTGGTGGAGATGATTGGAAAACCTTGTTTTTTACCACCTGGAATACGTTGGGCCGGGTTCAATTAAACATCCCGGGTTCACCTCTACCCGCTGGTGGAGACTTTGATTAGAAAATACGTTATGTCAACAAGTCGCATTCTTTTTTACATGGTTGAAAGCCCACGATTGGTGTGTAGGAACTCTCTAAAGGAAAATGTTTTTATTTTGTACGAACATGTTTAGCGTTAGTATTTCATGATTGTTTCGTAGTGCATCGTCAGTCTCTGAAAGAAATATCTCTTGAGCGAAAGAAAAACTATTGGTGGTGACCCGCCTGTAAAAAGTAGCACAGGCATTTATCATGGCTGGATAATTGCAATTGTTTCTTTTCTTGCAGTGGGTGGATCTATTGGGTTTGCACAGTTCGGATTTGGCCTGTTCATAGTTCCACTGGAGAGAGAATTCGACTGGTCTAGAACACAAATAAACTTTGCCCTAATGCTTGGCATAGTTGTTCATATTTGTTCTCCTCTGGTAGGGAGAACGGTGGACATGTTTGGGTCTCGATATGTGATGGCAATTTCTCTGGCACTAATCGCGCTGGGATTTTTTTTGAGATCTGCTATGACTGATCTATGGCAGTTCTATGTTTTTTCTACTCTGATATTTTTGGGAGGACCAGGTGCTGCCATGCTTCCCGCAGGCAGATTGGTTGGATTGTGGTTCCCTTCTACCAGGGGGAGGATGATGGGTTTTGTGACCGCGGGTAATAACTTCGGTGGATTGGTTGCAATACCTGTTCTTACATTAATCATCTCTACTGGGGGATGGAGAACGGCATTTTTTGCAACGGGTGTTATGTTAGTCGTTCTGTCTGTTATTGCATATGTGTTTGTAAAAGATAAACCCCATGAGGTACAGAGGGAAGTTGGAAAACGTTGGACTCCGTCGGGAATAACCTCGCAAGCCATTGGAAAGGCTATTACTGGATTATCTGTAGGGGAGGCATTACGTACGCGGGCCTTCTGGCTGATTGGTTCAGGTATGACTCTCCAACAGTTTGTCAGGACTACTCTTGTCACCCAGTTAGCCGCTTATCTCGTGGATGTAGGTCTTAGTGCTACTCAAATAGGGGCATCCCTATCTGTGTTAGCTTTTTTTGGGATAACTTCCAAAATAATTTTTGGTAGGTTAAGTGAAATTACGACTGCAAGATGGGCCTATACGTTGGTTATTGGGATTCAAATTTTAGGTATAGGGTCTTTCTTATTTTTTTCCGGGACAAATTTTATTCCACTATTTCTGTCGCTGGCGGTGTTTGGTTTAGGAATGGGAGGCATTGGAACCCTTGGACCTTTGGCTGTCACAGAAATGTTTGGGTTAAAAAATTTCGGCTCAATAAGTGGATTCATAAGGCAGGGCGTAATAATACCTGGTGTGGTGGGGCCATTATTAGCTGGTGCTGTTTATGACAGGACCGGGACCTATGACCTAGCTTTTCAAATAATTTTAATCTTCCTAACCCTGTCCTGTTTATGCTTTGCGTTTGCACGACCACCCAGGATGAGTGAAGCTTTAATTAGGTAGTAGAGTCTAGTATCTACCAGACCCTACTACGACAAGCCGGTATTAGAATCGGCTCACTATATTCGAACAAATTTTTGAAGTCTTGCACCTTCAAGAGTTTCACCAACATAGAGGCTATTTTCTGAGTCAATGCCGACAGCGTGAGCGGCGATCAAGTCCCCATGGGTGTGTGTACTAGCTCCCCAACCTCCAAGCCATTGTCCCGTTTTGGTCATGATTTTTAGTCCGGAATTATGCGTAGCTACATTTGGTTCGCCACTGCCGGCTGCCATACCGGTTTTGAAACCGAGTTCCGTTACATACATACTTCCATCTTTTCCAGGAACGATCTGGTTCGGACGATGAACTCCTTTCCAGTGAGTGACATATTGTCCGTCTGGGGTGAATATTTGAATTCTGCTGTTTTCTCTATCACAAACATAAACCAATCCGGTTGGATCGACCGCCACGCTGTGGGGGATCATAAACTGACCTGGGGCTGTGCCTCTTTCTCCCCACGACCTTATTAATTTTCCCTGCGGCGTGAAATGGTGAATTCGGGAGTTACCGTATCCGTCTGCAATGTATACAGAGCCGTCCAAACCAAAGGCGACGTCCGTGGGTTGGTTGAATGGCTCCCCACTTTGGGGTGGCGACGGCTTATCTGGAGTCCCAATCACCATTAATTCCTTACCATCAGTTGTCCATTTCCTTACGGTGTGATCATGGTTGTCTGTCGTCCAGACTGAATCATCTGGACCTATTTCTACGTGGTGGGCCCACTTAATAGTGTCCTCGCCCCATGTGTCCAGGATTTCACCATCTTTGTTCAGAACTATCATTGGATGATCACTTCTGTTGTATGCGAATATTCTGTCCTGGCTATCTACTGCCACTCCCACAACATGGTTCCATTCCCAGCCATCAGGAAGGGGAGCCCATCCGGGAACACTTTCATAAACATATTCGCCATAACTTACTCTCAGCGGCTTATCAGACATATTTTCCTCCCGTACTTTCCTTTTAAGATGTCCCTACCCTTATTGATTACACGTCTTTGTCGAGGGAGCATATTCTAGACTTTTTCTCAATTTAAGTTAAGTGTCGTGGTTGGAAGTATGAAATCCCAACGTATCCTTTTCTATATGTACTGCGAAATTGACAGTGAGTTTATTGGGCCGATAGACTTCCGGTGTGGAATTTGTGCTTGAGATGGAATAGTAGTGATTAGGAGAATAAAATGGCTAAATATAGTTGCGGTGATTGCGGGATGGAAGTACATCCAATTACTTGTGGTAAGTGTGGGACTGAACTTACACATGTGAACATTGAGAAAGATGATGGTACGACGGTTGGTGTTGCAGAGTGTTCAAATGGTTGCGGCAAGATAAAGTCACCGATGTGCTGCGGGCACGACATGGCAGCTGCAGACTAGTTCCCAGCATTTAAGACCAATATTTAAGCGGGCTGTGAAAATGGCAGCCCGTTTTGATTTTGTAAAAAACTTAGATGGGAAATATCTTTAAGAGAATATAATGTGGTTTCTGATAAACCAGTACTCTCTGGTCTTTTCCCTGTTTTTAATTGGACCCGTCTCTTGGTTTGTCATTTCACGGACTCTTGACTGGAGATGGGCAACGCTGTTTCTTGTTTGCATTCTTACTGGTGTATTACTTCTCTTTTATACCCAGTCAACTAAGGCTAGTGTGATCGATACCAGAAGTGAATGGGATGGTGCTCTTTCTTCGGGAGCTCCGATGCTAGTCGAGCTTTATTCAGATTATTGAATTGGCTGTCTTTCAATGAAACCTGCCGTTGACAGGTTAGAAGCGCAGATCAAGAAAGAATGCAGGGTTGTGAGGATAGATATTCATAGTGACCTGGGAATTTTTATCAAAGACCAATTTGGTACTAATACTGTCCCTACATTCTTATTGTTCAATTCGCTAGGAACAGAATCTTTAAGAAAGAATGGTGTGCCTACATACCTTCAAGTGATGGAGTCCTTAGGGATAAAATAGCATTGCCTCCCACGGTTTTAGTTTCTTGTTATGAGTGCCTTTTCCGAAGAATTTCTCAACGCTGTTGATGCTAGCGCTAGCAGAATGCACATTGCTGCGAGCACTAATAGTCCACTATTGAACCCACCCAATAAGTCGGATGATATTCCCAGTAGTACCGGACCTAGTACTCCCCCTATTTCACCAGATGTGAAATAAAGTCCTCCAGCTGCTCCAGTTTTCTTAGATCCAGCTGCATCTATCAGAATAAGCATGATGATTGGCATGATTCCCCGGGATGCCAGACCTTGCAACGCGAGATCTATCCATAGGAAGGGGCCACTGCTTAAAATAATGAGGGCTCCAGACGTACAGGCCGTGACCAAGAAGCCGATAACTAGCATTTTTCTTCTGTTATTCGGTTTAACTATCTGAGGGACTACTACCGCCCCAACTGCTCCCATCGCCACTGGAATGGCAGCTAGAGCTCCTGCACGGGAAAAGGAAATTCCTTTGTCTGTAAGTATTGCTGGCATCCAGTTATTAGTACCGTGGTTGAATAAAAACATACCTAGAACTATCAGGAGCGTAATCTTTATTAGGGGGATATTGAGCAGTTCTGGAAAGACTTTCATGCTTCCCCAAAGGTCCTTGCTTTGCCCGTCATTCTCTCTCGACGGATGTTCTTTTGCCAGGATTAACCACACGATCGCAGTTGCCAGCGCTACTCCTGAAAATACTGAAAGGGTCCATCGCCAGCTGTATCCGAACATGGGCATTAGTATGCTATTGGAAGTGGATAAAACTAGTATTCTTCCTAGGGCTGGAGCAGTAAGGTAAATGCCCATTGCACGACCACGTTGATGAGCATTAAACCAAATGCTTATCAGTTTCGGGGCCCCTATGGAGATAAAGGGTCCCCCAATCCCAAATACCATCACTGCAATTAACATGGTGGGATAATCGGTGGCAATCGACCTTAGAAGGCCTGACAACGCTATCAGTGCCACTCCGGATGCTATTGTCAATCTTAGGCTGAATCGGTCTATAAGAGCTCCAGCCGGTATGGCGACTAAGATATAAACGAAGGGCCAGGCACCTAGGACTGTACCCATCGCAGATCTGCTTAAACCAAGATCTTGACTCACAGGAGTCACGAGCGGAGGTATTCCACCCTGCACCACACCGAAAGAGAAATATGCCAGCCATACACCTGCCAGCATAACCCATTGATAAATAGGTTGATCTTTGGAGGTATTGGTTGGATCGTTAATGGGATTTGGGTTTTGTAAAGATTTCACTAGCGACCAATTCTATACCCGGTTGGTATAATTTTGGCCCTTATAGTGATGATTTAGTAATAGATATCAAAATGGAAGGCAAAGTATGTCAGCAAAAAAAGTTTATATAAGCAGGATAATCGTACCTGACGCCATTGAAAAACTCAGCCAGAATTTTGAAATTGAAGTTTGGGAGGACCCTGCACCAGCACCAAAAGAAGTCATCATGGAGAAAGTGCGAGAGTTTGATGGGATGATGATTGAGTCTAATGACCTAATGGATGCTGAGGTGTTTGCAAATGCAGATAGGCTTCAAGTTGTAGGAACGAGAGCAATTGGGGTCGACAATATCGATGTTACAGCTGCCACTGAAAATGGTGTTGCTGTAGGAAACACACCTGGTATTTTGCACGAGTCATGTGCTGACTTTACTTTTGGATTAATGCTCTCGCTTGCCAGGCAAGTGACCCGTTCGAATCGTAAAGTGATAGCGGGAGAATGGAAAATATTCGATCAGACTCCATATTTGGGGCTTGACGTTTATGGAAAGACCCTGGGTTTGATCGGCCTGGGCCTCATTGGTACGGCTGTAGCAAAGAGAGCGAGTGGTTTTGACATGGATATTTTGTATTATTCGAGAAATCGAAAACCTGAGGAAGAGGCCAAATATGGATTGCAATGGACTCCCCGTTTAAATGATCTTTTGTCTACTTCGGACTATGTTTCTGTTCATGTCCCACTCGGGCCTGAAACTCAGAATCTGATTGGTGCGGAGGAGTTATCTCTTATGAAAAAAGAAGCATATCTCATTAATACGTCGAGAGGAGGTACTGTGGATTCTGACGCTCTCCGTACTGCCCTTGTCAACGGAGATATTGCTGGAGCAGCACTCGATGTTACAGCTCCTGAACCCATAGATTCAAAAGATCCGTTGGTCCATATGGAAAATGTGCTAATTACTCCCCATATAGCGAGCGCTAGTGCGGCTACCCTAAGGCGTATGGGCCTAATGGCTGCCGACAACATCATCGCTCATCTAAACGGTAAACCCATGCCTGCGTGCCTCAATCCAGAGGTACTTAAATAACTGGTTTATGATTTTTTTAGTAGAAAATCACTTCCTGGGTCAAAAGTCATGATTTAATAAAGGCTATGAAAGTATTTCTCCTAATAATGGCGCTCCTTACGTTTGGTGTGGGGTTAGCATGTGACAGGGACAAGGAGGACAAATCTGAAGAATTACCTCCAATATATCTTCAGAAGTGGGATCCGACATCAACTCCAAGGCCGGACCCCACCCGCACGCCAATGCCCACTCCGACCCCTACATTTACACCTACGCCCAGTCCAACCCCCACTCCGACGTTGACTCCTACATTTACTCCAACACCAATCGTTATGCCCTCCAAGTTTGAATTGGAGGTTGACGATGTGCTGGAGGGAATTATTGAATCAATGGGTAATGTAACTTCATATCAGTACCTTTTGGAAGGGGCTGCCCATCTGGATGCTGGAGGGATTAAAATCTCTGTTCCTCTAGAGGCTGCTGGCATCGTAGAAAACAATAATTCGAAGGCACTATTTGCCACGAGCCTGATGGGATTATCTTTTTCATTTGAGACTTTTCAAAACGATAGTCGGATACTTATAAAAGATCCGGTTTCAGATTATTGGTTAGAAAATTCTAATTTTGCGGTTGGCCTTATTCCTCCTATGTTTTGGCGGGGTGAAGGTGCACAAATCTTATCTTTGCCATATGAGGTTCAGGAAGTAAGTTCTGATGGTGAGCTGAAACTGTCTGTCTCGCAAAAGGTTGCGGACCTCACGACAATTGGTCTTTTGGGCGGTGGGGAAGATGCTCATTTCTATGAAGTAGCTAATGTCAATATTTCCATCCTCGTCGACGAAAATGACTTGAGAATTACTCACATTGATGCACAATTCACAATAATTGAAGGAGGGTTGTTTGCCTCGGAGACCTTGGGGCTTCCTGGACTTTCTGGTTTGGGAGAAGCGGAAGTGGTCGTAACAGTTTCTTTTTCAGACTACGATCTTATATTCGACCTTACAGTACCTGAAATTTCTTGAAAGCCCCGTAATAGTCTGAGCCCTATTGATCATGTCCCATAACTACGAATCCTTCAGAGTCGGCTGCTTTATGGCGTAATGCTGCCACAGGCTTGTACTCTTCTGAATCTCTGAAAGCTTTCATCTGCTCTATGTTTGGGAACTCCAGTATTACGATGCGCTGGGGACCCCATGATGTATCGTCAGAAAGTATTTCCCCTCCCCTCACTAGGTATTTACCCCCATGTTTTTCGATTATTGCCGGGACTTTTTCCATATATTCTTTGTATATGTCCCAGTTTTTCACTGTTATGCTACTTATTGAATAAACGGCCATTTCATTCTCCTTTGAGTTTTGCATATATGCCTTTTCCAGGATATGCACCGGGTTCCAGTCTTCCGTTTGCTACGACGGGAATTCCATTCACGATCACATGGTTCATACCGATGGGCGGCTTGGTGGGGTCCGTATAGGTGGATTGGTCTATCACTGTATCGGGATTAAAAACTGCCAAGTCTGCATCAGCTCCGACTTTAACTCTTCCTTTTTGCCGAAAGTCGGGTGCCCGATTTTCTAAACGTCTGGCTGGCATAATGGTCATCTTTGATATCGCCTCAGACAATTCAAGTTCACCTTTGGTACGCACGTAGTCTCCGAGAACCTTAGTGTAGGATCCCGCAGTTCTGGGGTGTCCTTTGCCGTTTTCTATAATGCTGTCTGTCGCTATTATTGTTAAGGGACTTTGTACCGCAGCGCTCATCGAAACTTCCGGGGTAGAGAATGCTATTACCCATCCACCCTCTTCTCTGTATTTTGCAAATGAATTTGCATTTAAATATTCCCCTGTATCTGGTCTCATGAGCTGTTCGTAATCTATCCCGTAATGATCTTGCCAACCTTCGTCAAACAACGCTGACTCTATCTTCGTCATTCCTGCGGTATACGGGTAACACTCCGTGGTTACATCAAGACCTCTTTCTCTAGCTCCAGAAATCATTTCCAGAAGCTGTGGTACAGCTCTCATGCCAGTGCTATTAAGGTGAACCACATGTAGTGGGGCTCCCGTTATAGCAGCTACCGCCAAAACCTCTTCCAATGCCTCTATTGAGTTGGACGGCTCCTTGTGTCCCTTGCCTCTCAAATGAACATGGCAGGAGGCCTCGTATTCTGCGGCAACCTTAAACATTTCTATTACTTCCCATCTGGTTGCGCCCCTGGTGTAGTCAAGGCCGAATCCCACTGCTAGCGCCCCTAGATCCAACCCTTCTCTTATAAGGGTTTTCATTTCTTGTATTTCCCGGTCTGTCGCTTCTCTTCTTCCAGCATCTCCTGATGGCAGGAAGGTTCCGGGATCATCCATCACTTTCATGCGCACTGGTATATGGCCGATGCTTGCTCCGTAATTTACGGCCGCATTTCCCTTCCATCGAGAATAAAATTCAGATATATCTCCTGTACCTACTTCCAATTCTAAAGTTGTTGTAACTCCATCTCGCGCTTGGACTTCAAATATCTCTGTGTCTTGTGGATGACAGTGAAGATCTATAAAACCAGGACACACTACATTTCCCGCGGCGTCGATGGTTTCTTCAGCTGAAAGTTCAGAGAGACTGATTTCAGCGATTTTCCCATTTGAAATGGCCAAGTTTCTTACTGAATCCATTCCAGAATCTGGATCTATTATTCGTCCCCCTGAAATTACAATATCGTAATTTTTCATTTCATTGTCTCCATATCCGATTCATTAAGGGTATTATTTGGGTTCCATGGGCCTCGGACCACACGGATCTCTGAGTCCCCTGGCCATGGCGGCATTGTTGAAATAACTACTTTCAACGGCTCAGAGTAAACATTACGGAATTGAAATTTAGTATTAAGAGGTATCGTCAGGGAAATTCCAGGGCTCATCTTGAGAATCTCCTCAACACCGTTCTGAGATCTCCAAATTTCACCTTTTCCGGCTGTACACAACCAGATCTCCTCCACGGTTTTGTGTTCTACTGCTACAGAAACGCTATTTGGGGGAAGTGTACATTCAGACATTCCACCCATATGTAATTCATGTAGCAGTCGTATTTCAGAACCATCAGGAGCTTCGATGAATTCGGGGTTAAGATTTCCAGATTGAAAATCTATTCCGATATCAGGCATCAGTTTGGTTACTTATCTCCCATGCTGGCCGGGTCTACCATTTCATAAAATTCAATATGTTGTTCTTCAAGCAAAGGCCTATATTTCATGCCAGCTTCCATAATTTCTGGTGGGATATTGTTGCCTTCTCTACCTGGAGACATAATTTTGTCATCAGTCCATTCCAGGATAACAATATTTCGTTCCCCTGGAAGGGTATATCCGTTGTATGAAACAGTGAAGTCACTTCGATGGCCTGCATCCCTGTAAAGTTTTGCTTGGGCGTACACCAATTTTGCGACGTTTCCAGCCTCTCCAGGTTTTGTTCTGTAAACTCTTCTGATTCTATACATTGTGATATCTCCTTTTATAAAAACGGTAAATTTTATGACACATTTATGTGGGCTCTAACATTTGATTCTATTTGCTGAATCGATTTAGCGCTACTGTATTAAGTTGAGATGTTTTTGAACTTCGGTTGCGTTTGGCATGGCCGACGTATCTCCTCTTCGGGTGCATGTTAGCGCCCCGCAAATAACCCCCATTCGTAGGGCCTGCCGCAGAACTTTTTTTCTCTGGCTTGCTTCTAGAGTTAGGAGGTATTTCGGAGATATTTCATGCTCAAAAATACCACTTAAAAACCCTGCTACAAATGCGTCACCTGCTCCTACAGGGTCGACTACATCCACCGGTAAACTTTCCTGAGTTATGAGATTTTGGCCATCGAACAGCACAGCACCTGAAGATCCCTTCGTGACAATCGATATTTGGTCTGGTTTAACATGAAACCGTTTAGCGTATTGGCTGGCTGACAGCGATTCGTTCCATATAACCTCAGCTTCATCGAATCCAAGTTTGAATATTGAAGCGAGGGGAATTAATGACTGGAGAACATTTTTGGCTTCATCTGGACTCCAGAGTTGGTCCCGGTAATTTACATCAAGACAGACTGGAATACCTAAGGAATCACAGTTTTTCATAACCTCAACCACTGTGTCGTGGCAGGTTATGCTTAAAGCAGGGGTAATGCCTGTCACATGAACGATATCAGCGTTTGTAAGATAGGGTGCTACATCTTCGTAGCTTAGTTTACTGGCTGCACTTCCTTCTCTCTGATAAACCTTTAAGTGTTCATTTTCTATTCCCTCAGTCACGTAATGATTTAGGAAAGAGATTCCCGTTTTTTCTCCACTTAACAATGGCGCTACTACCGTGGTTCTTGGGGAAAGATATTTGTGAACGAGCTTGCCAGACTCATCATCACCCAGTCTGCTTATCCAGGTCGTATTTACTTTCTCTGCACTGACCTTTTTAAGGTTGACTGCGACATTGGATTCCGCACCAGCTATATCGGCTAAGTGTTTACCATCTGGATCATACGGACCAGAGTACTCTGCATTGTACTGGACCATAGTTTCCCCGAAAGTTACAAAATTTGGCATCGATGGCTCCCAGAAGTAGGTAATGGCTACCCTAACATAGACGGGACGATTAAAATGCTGATGAAGAAAAAAATTCTTTGAAGAGGGAGGAGCAAATTTATGCCTGTAACCGGTCTGGAGCAAATTTTTCAGAGGATACTCAGTGACGGGAAAAGATTTGGAAGTGTCGGTCAGTACGAAGAGATACGAGGGAAACTAAATTTTGAAATCGACCCGTTGAATCTCGCCAATACAGGAATAACAGACGTAGATTTAGCACCGAGAAATGAGGAGGGCAAGGTAGTTTTCGATTCAGACATTTCGATTATACGACCGGTGGATTTGTCAAAGGTATCTGGAAAGCTATTGCTTGATGTTGTTAACAGAGGAAATCGAGTCGCACTTCCTAACTTTAATATGGGTACTCGGCCAGTTATAGATAGTGACACGCCTGTGGATGTGGAAGTGGACCTTGGCGATGGTCTACTTATGGAGATGGGATATGTTGTTGTGGCTTGCGGATGGCAATTAGATGCTCCTCCTCATGAAGCTTTGATTACTATGAGAGGTCCCGAGGCTCTCGATCCAAGTGGATCAAGACTGAAGGACAGGGTCTACATGCAACTGCAATCCCCGGAGGATACTCATAATTTTCTGCTCTCAGATAAAAGTCATAAGCCTTACAAGGCTTATGACTTAAATGAGCCTAATGCTTTGGTGGAAATCCGAGATATGCCTGATGGCCCTGCCGAGACTATGCCGAGGGATGACTGGCGCTTTGGGAGAATTGATAGTAACGGCGAGTACCATCCTGACCCCGCCTATATCTGTTCCAGTGAAGGTTTCAAGAAGGGCCGTCTTTACCAGGTAACTTATACAGCTCTCGGTGCTCCAGTAATTGGACTTAGTTTCGCTGCTCTTCGTGACTGTGTCTCGTGGTTTAAATATGGTTCTTCATCTTTGGATAGCCCAGTGCCAGGGATTCAAAAATCTTATGCTTATGGAAGGTCCCAGACTGGCAGGTTTTTGAGGACATTTGTGCACAATGATTTTAATCTTGATGAATCCGGTAGAGAGGCCATGGACGGAATAATTGCAAATGTGGCTGGTGGCATGCGAGGAGAGTTCAATCAAAGATTTGGTCAGAATTCAAAAGACCGCAACAACATGATGCACCAATTGTTTCCATTTGCCTCCATTGAGCAGACTGACCCTGAGACAGAAGAAACGGGATCCCTACATCGAAAACTGGACGAGAGAGGGAGCTCGTTGAAAGTTATGTATACGAACAGCTCGGCTGAATATCATAGAGCTGATGCATCATTACTCCATACTGACCCAGATGGTCGGAGGGATATAAGGCAAGGGAAGAATGTCAGGGTGTTCCATTTTTCTGGAACAGAGCACGGCACTGGAGTGTGGCCCCCAACTGATCATGGGGTGATAGTTTCAGGAGCGGAGAGAGCTCAAAATATCAGGAGTGTTATAGATTATTCTCCACTGCTCAGGGCCTGCCTCGTAAATCTAGATTTATGGGTTACAGAGGGGATAGATCCACCGGAGTCAAAGCACCCACGAATTGATGACGGCACCCTAGTACCTGCGTCGGAGTTGATAGGTATTTTTTCGTCTATTCCCGGGTCGCATTATCCTTACAAGCATGCGATTCCCAGGCGTCGGGAGTTTTCACCTGATGAAGGAGATGAACATCCCAGGATATTGCCCCCAGAGATAGGAGGTGCGTTTGGTGGCTTGGTGCCAATGGTAGATTCTGATGGAAATGAAATAGGAGGAATAATTGCCCCTGAAATTTCGGTTCCGATTGCTGCTCACACCGGATGGACGCTAAGACACGCAGACATAGGTGGCGAGAGTCAGTTACTTATGTTTGCCGGTGGCACAATTCCTTTTCCTGCTACGGAGTCTGCTAGGTTGACTGCGGGAGACCCAAGGCCATCTATAGAGTCAAGGTACAAGAGCCGTGATGAATATCTATCCAAAGTTAGAGCTTCCGCCGAGGTACTTGTGTCAGAACGATATCTCTTAGAAACAGATATAGAAACAAGCGTATCCCTCGGCGAAAGAATGTGGAATTACTTCACCGATCATTAGTATATTCGTTGCCTCTTGGTTGAAATTAATATTTAGTTAACTTGCAGCCTCAACTGCTTCCAGGATTCCTTCTGCTCCGTCGGAAAGCCAGGGTAGCCAGCTAAAAGAGAAAAAGCGGGCACCCACATCAATATAGTGGGGCAAAGTATTTTCGGAAACTAGGGTGCCTGCGGTCTTTCCTGCCGCCGTGATCTTTTTTAGAGCACCATCCACAACATCATTTACTTTTGGACTACCTGCTCCACCAGTCAGGCCCATGGATTGTGCCAGATCGCCAGGGGCGACGTAGAAGATGTCTATATTGTTAACTTCCAGTATTTCATCAAGGTTGTTAACCGCAACAATATCTTCAATTAATATGATTGACATTGTCTGGTCGTTAGCTTTATTCAAATAGTCGTCTACACCTATTCCCTGCCTGCTGGTAAAAGATCCTCTCATACCTATAGGTGCAAATTTTGTGGCTTCAACCACCGCCTGTGCTTCTTCTTTCGTATTTATATGTGGCACGCATATTCCGAGTGCTCCAAGGTCCATTGTCCGATAGATAACCGCTGGCTCATTTTGATAAACCCTGACTATCGGAGTCATACCCCAGAGATCGCATGCTCTTGTGAGGTCTGGGATATTGTCAAAGTCCACAGGTCCGTGTTCTCCCTCCAGCCATAGTCCATCAAATCCCAAAGGGCCAAAATGTTCTATCAATTCAGAGCTCATTGGTCCCATGGGAACGGTGACTATCTTCCCCACAGAGAGGCTTTCTTTTACTTTGTTAGATCTTAGTTCTGCCACATCTTTCTCCTGATTTTCGAAATTATTTCTAAATATGAATATATCAGTACCATTTTTCCTTATCGACTTTGTTGTTCAATTCTTCACCCTTCAAATACCTACGGACATTTTCTAACAAAATTTCGAATCTCCTGTCAGCCATATTTTCGGCATCGGCAATTGCGACGTGAGGGGTCATTAGAACGTTTTCAAGGCCCCATAATTTGTGGTCTGATGGCAGGGGTTCAGTTTCATATACATCCAGTCCACATCCCGAGATTTCACCAGATTCGATGGAATCCGCCAGATCATCTATTGCGCAAACTTTTCCTCTCCCTACATTGATGAAATAGGCTGAATTCTTCATGAGCTTAAATCTCTTGGCATTGAACATTCTCTCTGTGTCGGGCGTGTGCGGCACTGTGGTGATGACGAAATCCGCTCTGGGAAGCTGATCGTCCAACTCTTCCGGTGTGTGCAGTTCTACACCTGGAAGATCGTATTCGGGTCGTGGATCGATTCCTATTACTTTCATGCCAAGTTCTAAACAAAGTCGTGCTGTTTCATGGCCAATTCCACCTACTCCGTTTATAAGTGCAGTCGCGTTACCAAGGAAAATATAAGGACTTTTTCTAGCATCTTTTCCCCATATTCTTTTTCTGCGGGAATCTTCATACCATGGCAGCCCGCGTGATAAAGCAAGGACAAACATCAAGATGTGGTGTGAGATGTGATCCCAGTAAATTCCTCGGGGATTGGTTATTGTGAGAGAGTGTCTACATAGTTCTTCATAGTAATACCCGAAAAAAGGTCCTGCATCAGGATTATGAAGCCACTCAATTTTTTCAGCTGATTTCAGTGCTTCGGGCGGAATCCAACCCATAGCAGCTTCTGCGTCACGGAGTTCATTCAATGCGGCTTCATCGGTTTCTGGTGAGACTATGTCGAGTTCAGACTCTATATCCGAGAGCCGTGCTGCGAAGTCTCGCTTAAGTTCATCTTGAGGTGGCATGAATACGAATTTTGGCATATGTCGCTCCTGTATATAGGTTTATTTTTGAGTGGATACTTTCGACTTAAGTGTTTAACAGGGTTTAGCTAGGGTATCCTTGTTGATAGCAAGGAAAATATATCAGTTTGACTATGTAAGATAACTTATTTTGAAAACTATAACTGTGTGAAGGATATTCCTTAAACGCTGAACAGGAAAGAGGATGCTAATTATAGACACCCACACCCATGCTGGTCCCAACTGGTTTGAGCCAATTGAGATGTTAGTTCACCAGATGGAACTTAACGGTGTGAGCAAGGCGCTATTAGTACAGCATGGCATGCCCGCATTTGGACATTATGACCACTCTTATCTTTACGAATGCCGGAGGCGCTTTCCTGGCAAATTCGCACTTGCTGTGATAGTTGATACTACTTCGCAAGACCCATTGGGAGATCTTGAAAGACACAAACTTGAGGGTGCCGTTGGTGTTCGGCTGACACCTGATAGTAGAACACCTGGAGAAGATAAATTATCGTTGTGGCGGAAGGCAGACGAGCTGGGCATGTTTATTACCTGTATGGGGAATGTGGAGCAGTTTGCTTCAGATGAGTTTGCCTCTATAGTGTCTGAATTTCCCGATATGCCCATAATTATGGAACACTTGGCGGGCGGAGGAGAGTCGTCCGCATTTCCACAAAACGGACCAGGCCCATCTCGTCCATACGATAAATTTAAAAAGGCACTGACTCTTTCCAACTATCCGAATGTATATATCAAGATTCATGGTCTGGGGGAAATAGTCAATCGACCGAACGTGTTACCTCAAGATTTTGGATTCGACTTTTTTGATGATGTTCCTCCGTTGGTGGATATGGCCAAAGACTCTTTTGGGGTAGAGAGGATTATGTGGGGTAGCGATTATCCGCCGGTGAGTGGTCGCGAGGGATACAGAAATGCCCTGAAAGGCGCTAGGGAAAATCCCGCATTTTCAACCTCCGAGGAGATTGAGTGGGTATTGGGTAAGTCAGCGCTGAAAGTTATAAATTTTGACTGAAAACATCCTTAAAACTTTAACCTCATCTGTTAGAGAAAGAAGGTGGGGTATAGCTTTAGCCTGCTTCTTGGGATGTTCTGTGGCGATAGGTGGATCGCAGTATTCGTTTGGGCACTTTGTCGAACCAATCAAAGACTCTTTTGGGTGGTCAACAACTCAGATAACATTTTCTCTCTCTATGTTGGCACTTGGCAACTTCATTTCACCATTTGTAGGAATGATGATAGACAGATACGGATCAAGAAATATTATGTCTTTTTCACTTGCCATTTTTGGATTTAGTTATTTGGCAAGAGTATTTATGAGCGGTATCTGGCATTGGTATTTTCTGAGTATTGTCCAGGCACTTACGGTAGTGGGGTCCGCTGCGTTACCTCCTGGGAAACTTATTGGAATGTGGTTTCCCCAAAATAGAGGGAAGGTATTGGGAGTCACGGTTATGGGGAATAACTTTGGCGGCATGGCTATTCAACCCCTAGTGGCCTTCTTGGTTTCTATTTACAGCTGGAAGATGGGATATGCCGTTATAGGAATACTCGGAATATTGGTATCGATATATTCTTTCTTTATAGTCCGGAACCCGGTTGAAACCCTGACAGCTTCTTCTAGTGATCAAGAATCATTGGAAATAACTCCCACCAGTTACACATTGGGGGATGTTCTCAAAATGCGTAGTTTTTACGCAATTGTTTTAGGAGTGGTGTGTGGGAGTTTTACTTACAGCGCTTTATTGCCTCAGGTTTCACACCATTTAATTGAAAATGGAGTTACCCAGGCAACAGCCGCGGTTGCGCTCAGTCTTTTTGCAACATGTGGAATGGCTGGGAAGTTTTTATTTGGAATGTTTTCTGACAGGTATGGAGCAAAACTTGCGACTATCATTGATTTGGCTGGACAAGCTGTTTTCGCTGCTTTGCTCGTCTATGCTGGAAACGGAATTCCGATCTGGTTGGTAGTCCCATTTATGGGGTTTTTCTTTGGGGCATACGGAGCTTTATATAATTTGCTGGTATTAGACTCGTTTGGCGTCAAACATTTTGGCACGATAATGGGGTTTGTCTCTATTGCTATAGCAGTTCCGGCATTCGTCGGACCCATCATAGCTGGTCAAAGCTTTGACCAGACCGGTAGCTATGCTACGGCTTTTTTCATCACTGCAGCCATATTTGCTATGGGAGCTTCTGTTTTAGTTCTAGTTCGTACTAACGAAGCTTTACCAGGTAGGTGAAACAAGCTTTATAAGCACCGTGAAGGATGAGCGTTTAAAGGTTATTTAGATATCGGACCAAATTGGACTTCTCCCAATTAGCCGTCGTAAGTTCACTAACTGCAAAACTCTCCCTGTGCTGTTCCTGCTCTGAAAACCTACTAGCTAATTCTTGAGCGTCCTCCTGGCTCTGGTAGTTTCTAAGACCCTTTACTTTCATATCTATGGAGCTTGTTATGTCGACAATTATGTCAAGCCTTTTTTCTTCATCGCTTAGGTCAAGACCGAATTCTTGAGCTAAATCCTGAGGGATCGAAGGAAACATTAGAATTGGCTTTTCGCGTATCTGAGTGGTTTCTCTGTATGCCTCAAAAGCTAGAATGGTGGCTTTATGTATGGCGATATGATCTGGATGATTGGATATGCCACTTGGTCCAAATGTAACTATGATGTCAGGCTCTACCAGGTGGATTATATCCAATACCTTCAGGGACAATATATGTGGATCTTCTTTGTCCAGATCTTGGTCTCTATACCTGAGTAAAAAAGGGGGGTTGGCCCCATACATACTTAAGTTTTCTCTTAGTTCAGCTTCTCGGACAGAACCAAGGTTCTCTCGTTCGATAACCTGTCCACCAGTACCCAATGTTCCTTCTTCCCCCCCTGTGGCAGTTACTATGTAGACTTCGTTTCCTGCTTCGATCCATTTCACCATGGTCCCAGCGCTAGCCGAAGTTTCATCATCGGGATGTCCAAACACTCCCAGCCAAGTAAAGGGTTTGTTATTGTGATTAGTTGTGGTCATTATTCGATTCCTGTTGCGATTTTCACTATTAAGTTATCTAGGTTCCGGCACTCCCTGCATCGACTTCTAGGTGAGGGCGGCATCTTCATTTCAGAAACGAGGCGGACTTTTTCCAGCAATGGTGGTATTAGCTTCTCTGGACGCCTCTGCACAGAAACTATTCTTGCAGTAAAACCCAGATCTAAACCCTGAGATGAGAGGGAATCTGAGCATTCTGCATATTCGCTACTACTGTTGGGTTCCATGAATATGAGAACAAGTTTGTTTACGGGAGATAAGTCGGAAGACTCCGCTATCCAGGCGTATGCGTTAAGTTGGACTTCGTATGCCTCCAAGGCATAAGTCCGTTCTGGATTATATTTGGAGGTTTTATAATCTGCTATGAGGTATGCCCCATCATTCAGTTTAAAGATTGCGTCGGCCTCTCCTCTTACGCTGATACCAGTCTCTTCATCAACTCTGTAAAATTTCCTCCAGCCTGGTGGTTTTATCGAAGAATGTACTTCCCCAAGATCTGAGAGCCAGTCAGGGAGTGTTTTATAGGTGTCAAAATATGCCGAGATGGCTTTTTTGGTAAAAGAATCGATGGAGCTGAATATTGTAGGAAATGATTGGTAAGGAAGATCTTTTACGTGCATCTTTATCCAGGCGCATCTGAGACAGGGGTACCGAGGCGCATAACTCGCAAGTTCAGTTGCAGATATTGAAACAGACAAATAATAATGCTCCATTGCTGATGGGATACCGGGAGAGCAAGCATAATTTCGAGGAAATTAGGATTGGGTTCAGAAGTGAGGTTTATACTAGCATAGTACTAGTTTAAATCCGACTTTTTATATCCAGATGGAGCTCATGAAAATGGAAAAACGTAGACTTGGAAGAACTGAGCATTTAAGCAGTGTTGTAACGTTTGGCTCCTATTCAATAGGTAAACTCGATCAGGACGCTGCCGATCGTGTTATTCAACTTTCTCTTGATCATGGTGTTAACCACATAGATATAGCTCCCGGCTATGCGAATGCTATGGAAAGAGTAGCTCCATGGATGCCTGACCTTCGCTCCAAAATGTTTCTTGGTGCGAAAACCCCTATGAGAACGAGGGATGACGCTTGGAGGAATGTCGAAAATATAATGGACAGAATGAATGTAGATTCCTTTGATCTTTTTCAACTTCATTCCGTGATAGACAAAGATACTTTGGATGTAGTGACTTCCGACGGGGGGGCGCTTCAAACTCTTATAGAGATGAAGGATCAGGGACTAACTAAATGGATTGGTATAACTGGTCATGGCCCCACGGTACCTCGAACTCATATGGAGGCATTAGACAGATATGATTTTGATACTGTTATGTTTCCGGTCAATGCCGCAATGTATAAGAATTCCAAGTACAGGTCTGATGCAGAAGAATTAATAGCAATTTGTAATAGGAAGGATGTTGGAGTTCAGGCTATTAAAATGCTTGCCCGTGGAGGATGGGAAGGAATAATTCCCGACATTGGGACCTGGTACGATGCGCATCGTGAACAGCCAGAGATAGAACAAGCTCTTTGGTGGCAACTTTCACAGCCAATACATACTGCTCCCAGTTGTGGCGAAGCTACTCTATTGCCGATGGTTTTAGATGCAGCAGAAAGATTTGAGACTCTATCTGAGAACCGACAGGATGAGATAGTAGACGGACAGAATCCTCCTCGTCCACACCCGGCTCTTGCGATTCTATAAATTGAAACAACTATGGGTACCTGTAATTTCTGAGACCTGAAATAAGTCTCCAAACGGCGATCACTACCAGTACTGCAACCACACCACCAAGCAGCATAGTGTTACCTGCACCAATCCTTGAAGACATGTATCCCACTTCAAATGTGCCAATATTGTTGGCTGACATTGCGCAGAATGAATGGAAACTAACAGCTCTTCCCCGCATATTATCCGGGGTTGTTAATTGGACCGTGGTTTGCCGAGTTGTCATTCCAATGGCGTCAGTCATGCCCAATCCGGATATTACTGCACCACCTATCACCAAGACAATAATAGGATTACCTGGTAAAAATTGTAGTGATCCAAACGCAAACAGTAAGATGGCGTAAGTGCTTGTGGCATATAGAACCAACATTCCTTTGGCTCTGAAGTTGGCCATAAACAATACGAGAAAACTTCCCGCTACGCCGCCAAGTGAGTTTGCTGCTGTCAAAGGTCCTATAGCCCAGGCTCCTTGTCTGAAAAGTTTGTCCACTATCAGGGGCATAATTTCTCTGTAGTAGCTAACTACCGTTACGCCTATGTCCATAATGTATAAACCTGGCAATATGGGGTGGTTTCTAACGAAGGTAAACCCTTCCCATAACCTTTGAATCATGGGTGCTTCATTAGATTTTTCATCTTTTTCCATTAGGCTGTAGCGCAGTTTTACAAATAATGGCATTACAGTGGCAGGTACGGAAGTAATGACACCCAATATGAACACGGCAGAAATGCCGATGAATTCGTATGCCGCTGTGAACATTAACGGACTTAATATGGAACTAATTTGATAGGTGGCCGTATTTGAGGTGACCGCGTGCATTAAATGTGATGTGGGGACTATATTGGCCGTTATGGCAGATCGTGCCGGTCCCCCAAGAGTACTAGTCAATCCAAGTATTAGGACGATGGTATAGATGTGCCATGGTCTCAATTGATCGGATAAAAGCAATACTGTCGCTAGAGCAATTAATATAAAACTAAAGCTTTGGGTAAAAGTGATTAGCTTCCTTCGGTCCATCGAGTCTGCGAAAGCCCCACCAAAAAGAGTTGCTGGCATTTGTGCTACCAGTTGGACGATACCGAGGAGGCCGAGCATTACGCCCGAGCCCGTTTCCTCATATAGCCATACACCAAACCCGATATTTCGCATTTGCATAGTAACTGATGACGAAACTCCAGAGAGCCACATCATGCGAAATCCCGAGAATTCGAACGCGGACCATGGTCTAAGCTTTACGTTAGAATGTGTACCATCTTCAGTCTTATTATCTGATTCTTCATCTGAATCTTTTCTCAAATTCACTATTGGTATCTCGATCCCAATGTAGAGTTATTCGTAAACACAACCGCTTGATTATAGAGATATTAATCAATAATTTACAGGCGATTAGGACTCAAAATTATTGCCCCGTGTTCACTGGTATTGCCCCGATATGTTAGGTATTGCCATACACTGCACTTGTTCCCCCATCTACTAGTAGGCTAGCACCGGTAACAAAATTAGACTCATCTGATGCAAAATAAAGCGCCGCGTAGGCGACATCTATGGGATGACCCATTCGTTGGATTGGTTGTAATTTTTCTCTGGAATTTATTAATGACTCGTCCCGCAATTGATCCCAGTCTATTCCTGCCATTTCAGTCGCGATTGCGCCAGGTTGGACGCTGTTGATTCTTATGTTGTATTTGGCATAGGAAACGGCAGATTTTTTTGTCAACATTGCTAATCCACCTTTTGACACATGGTATGACGTTGATGAAGAGGAATTTGCTCTAGAGTCAAGAACAGACGAGTTATTTATTATCGATCCCCCCCCTCCCTTAATCATGTGAGGCACAACATATTTAGTGCAAAGGAATGCTCCCTTTAAATTGATTCCCATGATCTCATCGTACAGTAGCTCATCTTCGTTGTGCGGATCGCCTTCACCTGAATTATTTATTCCTGCATTATTGAACAACACATCAATAGCCCCGTACTCAGATATGGTTTTTTCTATTAATTTTTTTACGTCTTCAGTATTTGAAACATCGGTCTGGACAAATATTGCAGATCCTCCCTTTTTACGGATCCCATCCGCCACCATTTCTCCCTTTTCTATTCGTCTTCCAGCTATGGCGACTTTTGCACCTTCTTTGGAAAATAATTCTGCGGCAGCTCGCCCCATTCCAGATGTACCACCTGTAATAATCGCTACCTTTCCTTCCAATCTTAATGTTGACATTATCGATCCTGCTTTTGGTTAAATGGATGGTTTTCGATCTCTCAAACAACTTCATGGACTTCAACACTGAACGCGACACTTATAAAATGAACGTTGTATGATTAGCACTTGTAACTTAAACATTAAATTACTTTCAGTAGATATACATTAGCAGATGATTAATAGAATAAAGGTTTACTTACTATATGCTGCTGGATTCATTTTTCTGGGTGTTGGAATAGCCGGGTATGTTTTACCAGGCCTTCCGGGCACGATTTTTCTGATTCTCTCGGCTGCATGTTTTGTAAGATCTAACGACAGAATGTATCGATGGGTTACAGAGCACCGAATGTTTGGGAAACCGGTCAAGAGGTTCTTAGAGACTGGTGGAATGCCAAAAAGAGCGAAGTGGATTTCTGTGAGCTGTATTTGGATCTTTAGTGGGATATCAGTGTTTTTTACTGAATATGACGCACTTTTCTATATGTTTAAGGGGATCGTGGTGGTTCTAGCGATTGTGGGTACTTGGTACATACTTTCCAGGCCCACTGTGCGATCTTAAAAGATCCGAAGAGAGCCTGGAAATCACCATAATCAAAAACGTTACAGTGGATTATGAGGACTAGAGAACGGATATCTGAATTTGAGGGTCTGCTTCTCCGCGTTCTAAGGCCTTTATTATGGAATCTGCGAGGGATTTCGCAGATTCGGGACTGAGTTCAACAGCTACTCTTGCACCTACTCCTCTATCTTCGTTTACAAAGTCTATATTGACAGCATATTCCCACGGAGCGCTGAATGGATGGTCATAAGATACATTCGCGTTCTTAAGAGGGAACCAACCATCTCTCCCCTTCGCACTTCCTTCCATGGGTGCTCTTTCACAAATCATCGTACACATGTTTAGTACTCCAAAAATTTTTTCTGTTCGGGAAGTTTGTTAAATATCAGTTCAGTTTTCTAGCGAGAAAATCAAACATTTTTTCCCATCCGTCCACTGCGGATGCCTGATGATAAATTGGCGCGTGATAGTAGAAAAACCCATGCCCTGCTTCAGGGTATCTGTGAAATTCATAGTCTTTCCCAGCCGCTTTCAGCTCTGATTCGTGTTGGTCAACCTGTTCCTTTGTGGGGCTTTGATCTAGGTCTCCAAATAGACCTAATATTGGCGCATTGAGATCGTTGGTGTACTCATTCGGTGATACGGGTTGTTTTTCAGTCAGCTGGTCTTGAGACATAATGACGTTTCCACCCCAGCATTCAATCACGGCATCAAAAACAGTCAGTTTGCAGCCAGCTAGGAACGCATGTCTTCCTCCTGAGCATGTTCCCCAAACACCTACTTTACCGTTGGATGACGGCAGTGATAGTACGTAGTCAGCAGCTGCCTGAACATCACCCAATACTCTGTCATCGGGTGCCCCTCCGTCCGCCCTTATAGCTGATGCAACATCTTCTGGGGTTCCGTGGGCGTCTCTGCAGTAGAGGTCGGGTGAAATAGCTAAGTAGCCGTGGTGTGCTAGCTTACGGGTAAAATCTCTGTAGATTTCGTCCCATCCCGGTAGATGGTGTATAACTACTACAGCAGGAAACGGACCTGGTCCTTGTGGTCTTGCGAAATATGTGTGAATTTCGTCTCCGTTATGTCCTTTTAGTGTTATCGTCTCAGCGATCATTCCTTCATACTGTTCCGTCGTGTACATATTAATTCTCCTCTTCGGTGTTTACTTTTCTATTGGAAAACCGCCGAACCAACCCCACCACCTGCGGCGATTGCTTCTCCTGTTATAGCTGAAGATTTTGGTGAGGCAAGAAAAGCTGCAAGGAAAGCCACCTCCTCTGATTCGACTATCCTTCTTATGTCTATTCCTGCGCTGGCAGCATCTTCCACGTCTTTGACTGAGACATTTCTTTCTTTGGCCTGTGCTTGATTCATGGGGGCCGTTCTTTCAGTCCTAGTAGCCCCTGGATGGATGATATTTACATTGATTCCTTGTGGCCCCAACTCGTTGGACAATGTTTTCGTGAAGTGAGTTAGTGCTACGTTTCTCATCCCACTTATGGCACCTGCGCTACGCGCGGCAAGACCACCGATATTGATTATCCTGCCCCAGCCGCCCTTTTTTAAATGAGGGGCCGCTGCCTTGGCTACTCTCATGTACCCAACTACTTTCGTATCTATGTCTGCAAGTAATTCGTCAGGGTTTGCCGTATTGAGTGGTCCCATCACTAGTCCACCTGGGGCGGCTGCGTTGTTGACCAATATGTCTATTCCCCCAAGGTGATCTGCTGCTGCTGCAATAAAAGATTCAACTGATGCTGTTTTTGTCGTGTCCGCCACGACAGCAAGTATGGACTTACCCGTTTCTTTCAATATATCCGCCGCAGCTTTTTCCAATGAATCCTTGTTGCGACCGCAAATGACGACTTCCGCTCCTTCCGATGCCAGAACGATTGCAATAGATTTGCCTATTCCTCTACTTCCACCAGTAATAACTGCGCGTTTTCCGCAAAGATCAAGATCCATACTTTTTGTGCCCCTGTGGTTTTCTATTCACCTTCCATAGCCCTGAGAACTTTTTCGCCTTCGTTCTTCCAGTAGGAATAGAGAATAGTGATGTCTGTGCCTAAAGAGAAATGCCTGACTCCCATGTCCAAATATTCTTTCATTTCATCGGCCGACTGAATTTCTGCACGTGGTGGGACACCCATTTTGAGAGAAACCTCAAATGTTTTCTTTTTTGCGGCTGCAACCTCCGGATCACTCATCTGTCTTGGTTTTCCAATGTTCATTGAATAATCTGCACCTCCCCACTGCGTCATCTCGACGCCTGGTTCGGATAGAATTTCTTCGAGGTTATCAACAGCCCCTTTTTTCTCAATCATGAATGCCAAAACAACATCACCCAGGGCCTCTACGTATTCAGGTGACCCTCCGTAGCCCATGTAGGAGTTTCTGCGAGTTGCAACTCCATACAATCCGCCCTGATCCGGGTGATCAGCTCGGGCTGCTTTAATACAATCCCTTACTTCCTCAATGCTTCTCACGTCTGTGAATAAAATACTCTCGAATCCGGCGCCTATTCCCCTCTGAGCTAGAAAGGGCATAAGGCTCTGATCGATCTTAAACATAGATCCTAGATTGTGAAGTTCTGCTGCTCTGACCATATTGTCTAAATCATGTAAATCGGATGGTCCATACTCAGCAACGAATTCAACATAGTCATATATCCCTGTATGACCAAGAGCCTCTATTTCAGAAGGCCAAACACTATGTATATGGGTGCTAAGCGTAGGTGTGTCTGAATTCAATTTTTCCCTTATAGAATTTGCTCTCATTATTTTCACTCCTCAGGCGATTATGTTCCTGTTGTACTGCTTAAAACGTTATGATTTGCTCTCCCAAGATCACGAGAGTTTCGCTAGGGTATCAAAAGCAGACCATGTTTTCATACTACTCGATTGAAATTGGGCATTATAGCTACCCAGATCTTTATTAAATGGCCTACTTTGAGCAGACATTTTCTCTTTGACTGACTATAATTGTCGCAAGCACGACAAGGAGTGGGAATATTTCAGGTTTTAAAATAGGATCTCGGATCCTTGGAGTACCGCTCCAGTTCCTTTTTGTTGCGGTTGTTAGTGTGGCACTTTTCATTTATCTTTCCGCCGCCGCCGCCACCTCGCAGTTAGAAGGAAGATCTGATGATGTTGTTGGTTCGATTAATAAACAGCCATGGGAACAGGCTGCCTTGTGGGCATGTCCACTACATTGAGGTTCTTTGAAAGGTAATGCGTTGAGTCAAATAACTGCGGGCCGATCCAATGGAGATAAGACCTTTTATAAGCATTACGCCTGGGTGATAGTTATTATCATTGCAGGAATGCAGATAGTTGGGACATCTATCAGAATGTCTTTTGGGGCTTTTGTTGACCCTTTGGAGGAACAATTTAATTGGACTCAGGGGAATATAAGTGCTACATATGCCATTTGCAGCATAGTGACAGCGGTGGTATCTCCCTGGGCTGGTAATTTGGGTGACAGATACGGTGCTAAGAAGGCGATGCTCGCAGGCGTTGGTTTGTTTTTTGTTGGGATGCTGACGACCGCATTTGTGAAGGAATACTGGCATTTCTGGGTTACTTATGGGGTAATTCTAGGTGTTGCACAGGCAATATTTCTTGTTCCTTTGATTCCCGCCGCCATGATTTGGTTTCGAAGAAACCTTGGATTAGCGATGGGATTGATAATGGCTTCTTGGGGCTTGGGTCCAGCTTTAGCTACTCCGCTAATCGCTCTTATGGTGGAGGAAATCGGGTGGCAAAGTTCCTTCATATCCATAGGGATTGTTTCGACCATACTAATGCTGGCCATGATATCTGTTTTTAAGAACAGACCTGCTGATAAGTCGCTTGTTGCCTACGGGACACTCGAGGGGGATCCTCCTTTAAGTGAAAAACCTCCGCCGCTAGAGCTTTTGGATGAATTCAAGGGTCATATGCGTCGAACTGCTGCTTACTGGAATCTAAGCTCAATCCATTTTTTGGGCTGTGTTGGGCATGCAGTAATACTTATATGGATAATACCAATGGCAACCGATAGTGGAATGACCTTGGTCAGAGCTTCGATGATTTTTACTCTAATGTCTGGGGTCAGTATATTAACTAGACTTACTACCCCGGTTCTTTGCGAGCGATATGGTGTCCGAAGCGTTATGACCATATTTTATATTTTGCAGGGCGCCCCCGTAATATTCCTATTTTGGGGGGACGTACAGATAGCATTTTATTTATTTGCTGTTACTTTTGGTATCGGATATGGCGGAGAAACGGGAGGGTTTCCAATTCTTAACAGAAAATATTTTGGGCATGCGCCAATGGGTGGAGCCCATGGATTTCAAATGTTGGGAGCAGGTATTGGCATGGCTTTAGGTGGGTGGATAGGAGGACCTATTTATGACATGTTTCAAAGTTATAACTGGGCCCTGGTTGTGTCTATAGTTGCCAGTATTGGTGGGGCTATTAGCATCGTGTTACTGGAGAATCCGGCCAAACTTCTCATACCAGATTGGCAGAAGTCGGAAGAAGACTTTGAGAAAATGTCGGTTCCAAACTCCGCAGACTAAGTTGGTGAAGGCCTAGGTATATGACAAATAGACAACGTGTGGACGAGCTTGTAAATAAGACAGCAGTGGAAATGGTTTCTCTGTTAAGAGATAAGCAGATTTCTGCTAAAGAATTAATGGAGGCTCATCTAGAGCATATTTCTAGGGTGAATCCAAAAGTTAATGCGATAGTTACTTTGCGACCTGAGTTGGGTATTGAGGGTGCTAAACAGCTAGACAAAGCAATTGCTAAAGGCCATCAATTTGGAATACTGGAAGGACTTCCAGTGGCCCATAAAGACTTGGTTCCAACTAAGGGAATACGTACCACCTATGGGTCCCCGTTGTATTCTGATTTTGTCCCAGATTACAGTGCCTTGATTGTGGAACGTATTCAGAAAGCTGGTGCTATTACCATTGGAAAAACCAACACACCTGAATTCGGGGCTGGTTCGCAGACTTTTAATGAAGTGTTCGGGGAAACCTTAAATCCGTATGATACGTCCAAAACCTGTGGAGGTAGTAGTGGTGGTGCGGCCGTAGCATTGGCTACTCGAATGTTGCCAATAGCTGATGGGAGTGACACTGGGGGATCGCTTAGAAATCCTGCTAATTTTTGCAATGTGATTGGATTCAGGCCTTCACCGGGTAGAGTTCCAACCTTTCCATCCAAAACAGGGTGGGGCCCTATTTCAGTGCAGGGACCTATGGCCAGAAATGTAGATGACTGTGCTCTTCTTTTGTCTGCCATTGCGGGTGAGGATTCGCGCGTACCAATTTCGATTACGGAAGCAGGTGAGAGGTTTCTGGAGCCCCTTGAAAGAGAATTTAAAGGGGTAAGTATAGCTTGGAGCCCTTCACTTGGCGGTCTTCCAGTTGATCCTCGTACTACTGAGGTGCTGGAGTCGCAGAGACATATTTTTGATGATTTGGGTTGCAGTGTTACCGAGGCGGACCCTGATTTTAGTGACGCCGATGAGCTTTTCCTCATATGGAGAGGTTGGGGAAGAGAAATAAGTCATGGCGACCATCTGAGAGACAACCGAGATAAGCTCAAGGACACCATGATATGGGATATAGAGCAGGGAGTGAATTTAACTGGGCCTCAAGTGGGATGGGCTGAAGCCAAGAGAATGGAATTGTTTCAACGCATGCATAACTTTATGGATAAGTACGAATTCTTAATTTGTCCCGTCAGTCAGCGTCCTCCGTTTGACGTCAAACAACGTTGGGTTACAGAAATCAACGGAATAGAGATGGAAAATTTTATATCCTGGATGAAATCATGCTATTACATAACAGCAACTGGTCATCCTGCGATTTCAATTCCCTGTGGGTTCACTCCAGAAGGGTTACCTGTAGGACTCCAGATAGTTGGCCGTTACAGAGATGATTTCGGAGTTTTGCAGCTGGCAAAGGCTTTTGAACAGGCAACAGGTTTTTGGAAGGAAACACCATCTGTTTGTGACTAGAGTAATAGTTAGTTTTTGATACTTTGAAAAATTCGAGTATGCTGGGGTACAACTGAATACAAAGAAAGATTTTTTATGGTGCCAGTAAAAGGATTCTTATGAAGATCACTAACGTTAAAGTAGATATGTTTGATTGGGAAACAGAGGTTTGGAAAACAGGGGTGGGGACCACTTTTGGCAAGACACAGCAGCTTGGTGTAGTGACTATAGAAACAGATGAAGGTATTTCGGGGAATGCTTTTTTGGGTTCGTCAAGGGTGGGTGCTAACCACTTTGCACCAGGTCTGATTGAATTTATCAAGCCGATTATTATGGGTAGAAACCCTCAAGATATAGGCTCCATATGGTGGGATCTATGGAAGATGAATAGATCGGTATCTACTTATGTGATTGGAGCGATTGATATTTGCCTTTGGGACATAAACGGGAAGATAGCGAATCAGCCGATTCATAGACTCTTGGGAACGTGCAAAGAAACGGTACCCGTATATTCGAGCACCGCATATCACGAAACCAAGGAAGAATATGCGGAGGAAGCTATTAAATTCAAAGAGATGGGGTGGACTGCCCACAAGATTCATCCCCATGGAAACCCTGCGTATGATATCGAGATATCCAAGGCAGTTCGGGATGCTGTTGGTGACGATATGAAGCTGATGTTGGACTCCATGTGGGCATATCAGTATGAGGACGCAATGCGTGTTGGTCGAGCTATAGAAGATCTTAATTTCTACTGGTATGAGGATCCACTGGTAGAAGAAGATTTATATAACTATGTCAAGCTACACCAGAAGCTGGATATACCAATAATGTCAACTGAATATGCCCCTGGTAGATACTATGGTATGACTCAATGGATCACTCAATATGCCACTGACATACTCAGAGGTGATGTTGCTGTTACAGGTGGAATTACGCCGATGATTAGGCTCTGCCATCTCGCCGAAGGATTCAATATGAAATGTGAAATCCATCACGGCGGAAACTCTCTGAACAATGTGGCTAACTTACATATAACGATGGCAGTTCCAAACTGTGAGTTCTTTGAATTTTTCCCTTGTACAGGAGCGAATATGTTTGGACTCGTTGAGGATATACAATTTGACGGTGGATATGTTCATGCTCCAACTAAACCCGGACTCGGGTACGAGATAGACTGGGACCTGCTGCATAAGGGATATAACGGGACCGCTGAATAATAATTTGATACCACCTACAAAAATCAATATCCATGAGAAAGGCTGTTTAAAATAGGCTTCCGTATTAGTGTGCCTCGAATTCAAACTTTGGATTCATGGAAGGCATATCGCAACTATAGGTTTCTTTGGACAGCCAATTTTTTTGGGAACACGGCTCAATGGCTCCAACTACTGACTCTCGGATGGTTGGTGAAGCACCTGTCTGAAGGTGGTGCTAACTCCGCCCTTCTAGTTGTCGGCGTTGGTGGTACTGCAGCTCTTCCCGGGATATTTATAGGCCCATGGGGTGGAGTTATCGGGGATCGGCTTGATCGTCGAAAACTCATGATTGGCATAGAAATCTTCATGGCACTTCTTGCCTTATCTTTCGCATTGATTGTGAAAATGAACTGGGTAGAGGTGTGGCACGCATTTGCATATGCTTTTCTGGCAGGAAGTTGTGAGTCTATTAAGATGCCTGTAAGACAGGCACTTATTGCTAACACAGTACACCCTGATTCTCTTAGCAACGCCTATGCGACGAACGTTTTAACCATCCCAGGGACCCGAATGATAGGACCATTTGTTGGGGGAATTATCGTCGCGTCACTCGGTTTTTTTTGGAATTTCACGATTGAAGCCGTACTGTATTTAGGTGTAGCAGTTGCTCTTTTACCTATGAAAACACCGTTTAAACAGGCGAAATTTGTTCCTGCACCTGGTGTTATAGGTTTTTTTGCAGATATGGTGGATGGTTTTAAGTATTTGTGGAAAAAACAAAGAGTCCTTGCTTTAATGATTGGGTTGTCGTCTGCACCAAATATAGTTTGCCATCCCGTGCTTTTCTTGCTGCCCATGTTCACTGCGATTGTGCTTCAACAAGGCCCTGATTACGGTGGATATTTTATGGCTGTTAATGGGGCTGGAGGTCTTGCTATGGTGTTTTTATTATCGGCATTTGGGTTTCCCAAAAAGAGAGGAATGGCCTGCATTATTTCAGCCTTAGCCAGCGCCGTTCTTACTCTTGTACTTAGCCAGTCTATATGGATGCCTATAGCATTTTTGGTGTTGGCACTTTTTGGAGCCACTCAGACGATGTTTAGGACTACAAACGGAGTTCTCACACAGATTTTGACTGATGATGAATACAGAGTCAGAGTCACTAGTCTTTATAGAATCGTGATGGGAATGGTGATTTTCTTCAGTTTAACTATAGGATGGCTTGCTGACTCTACATCTCCACGTTGGGCATTGGCTGCAATGGGTGTACTTGGAATTATTATTTCGGTGCTTTTTCTCTTGGGATCAAAAAAGATCAGAGAGCAGGAATAATAAAGTTATCCTGACCTATGGGCATGAGGCGCTATCATTTCTGGATTCCATAAATGTCCTGGTAGTGGCCAATTCTGGACTTCGCATCGGTCCATCCATTCTTTATATGAGTTAAGCATTTTCCCAACTCTGTCACTTTCACCGTTGATGAGATCGGACAACTCTGTGCGGTCTTCTAACATGTTGTACAGTTCCCAACTATGTCCCACTTCGCTGACTAATTTCCATTCCCCATGTCTCATAGCCCTACTTCCCTCATGTTCCCAATAAATTGGCTCTTTTCTCTCCCATGAGTCTGTCTCAATCGCCTGCATGAAACTGCGGCCTTCCAACGGTTTAGTAAAATTGCCGTTGATTTCTGAGGGATACGTAGCATTGGCTGCTTCATAAATCGTGGCAGATATGTCGATGATGTGGGTTGCTTCGTTGATTATGGCTGGTTTAGTAATTTTCTCAGGCCATTTTAAAATAAAGGGAGTTGAGATCCCTCCCTCATGCGTCCATCTTTTGAATCGTCGAAATGGCGTGTTACTGGCGTTTGCCCATGCCAGGTCATAACTCATGAAAGTTGTATCCGTTCCTGGTTCGAGATCCTTTCGGTTACCGATAGTCATTGATCTCCCATCTCTTGTAGGAGATGAATATTGAGATGGATCTGGTCTATTTGTATCTTCCGCAAGAAATTCGGCGCAGCCACCGTTGTCGGATAAGAACATGATCACCGTATTCTTGTCCTCTCCTAGTTCTTCCAATTTAGTAAGTATTTTTCCAATTCCCTGATCCATGCGGTCGATCATGGCAGCATATACGGCCATCCGTAAGTCTTCCCATTCTTTGTCTTCAGCTTCTTCCCATGGTCGTGAAGAAGCATCTCTGGGAGATATGTCCCATTTGTTATCAACAATTCCCATTCCCTTTTGTTCTTCATGTCTATTCTGTCGCAGAGAATCCCATCCTTCGCGGTAATTCCCTCGATATTTAGCGATGTCTTCTTCAAGAGCATGCAGTGGCCAATGTGGGGCTGTATAGGCAACATGAAGAAAAAAAGGATTATCAGTGGCCGACGCTTTCGTTATCATTGAGACAGCGTTTTCGCTGATTGCGTCCGTCAGATAGAAATCTGGGGGATCAATGTCGATAAGTGTTTCGTTTTCCATCAGTGTTCTTGGATGAAAGAAGTTGGCTGCTCCCGCCACTATCCCATAAAACTGATCAAATCCCCTTTGGGTTGGTGTCGGATGTCCTTGGTTTCCAGGCTGCCAGGAGTCCTGGTCTAGGAGGTTGTAGGAACCTCCTACATGCCATTTTCCTGACATCAGTGTTGTATACCCGTTTTCTTTAAGGACTTCAGCTATAGTGGCACAGTTTTTGTTTAAGTAACCTTGGTAGGCCGGCAATCCCATGTCGTTTACCATGTGACCTACCCCAGTTTGCTGTGGGTTTAAACCTGTTAGTAATGCTGCGCGCGATGGACAACACCTGGCGGAGTTGTACATCTGGGAAAAACGCAACCCATTATCTGCCAATGAATCAAGGTTTGGAGTGTTTATTTCAGAACCGAAGCAACCAAGATCTGAATATCCCATATCATCAGCGAGAATTAAGATAACATTTGGGCGGGTTTTCATTAAATGCACCATCAATTACTAGATTTAAGTAGTCGCAATAATACCGATTTAAATATAGATTAATTTTTTGAGCTAATCACTATTGTCCGTGAGTATTTTCCCGCCATATAAGTGGACTGACGGATAAGCTTGGATTAGTATTAAGGAATCGTAATTCCTGTAATTTTTTGCGGATCCTTTGCGTGTAGAGAGTAGATTACTCTTTAAATTCTGTAAATCTATAGTTTGTGAAAGTCACTAAAAATTGCTTATTTTTCTGTCCAATAATCCGTCAGAGTTGGCACTCCAGTAATGGCAGGCAACGAAGATACGGGCTCTTCAAATAAAAGAGAGTCTTCTGAGAAAAGACTTTACTACGGTTGGTATCTGATTCCAGTATTTGGATCGATAATGCTGGTTGCTACAACACCTCTGTTTCACGCCATGGGTATATGGGCGGTGGCCATGGAGAATGCCTTTGGTTGGAATCGCACTAAGCTCTCATTAGCATTGACTTTTACCAGAGTTGAAGGAGGGATATTAGGCCCGCTAGAGGGTTATTTGATTGATAAATTCGGAACTCAACGCATGGTACTCATTGGTATGTTGATCATGGCGGTGGGCTGGATAATTTTCAGTCGTATCAATCATCTTTTTGTGTTTTACATCGCTTATCTAGTCATAGCTCTCGGTCAAGGGCTAGGGAGCTGGTTAGCGTTAAACACAATGATAAACAATTGGTTTGTAAGAAAAAGATCAATGGCTATGGGGTTGGGAAACTCAGTTTCAAGATTTGGGTCATTACTTTTGGTTCCGTTTTTAGCTTGGTTAATGGATCCGGAATTTCCTGAGAGATTCGGATGGAGTAATACTTCACTTGTACTTGGAATTGTTGTGCTTATAGTCGCTTTTCCTTTGACGAGATTAATCAGAAATAGGCCGGAAGATTATGGTCTCTTACCTGACGGAGATACCCCTGAAGAGGCTAGAAAATATAAAGAGGAGGCAATAAAGACTGGTGCAGAGCAAATTGATTTCACGGTTTCACAAGCTTTAAGAGAGCCATCATTTTGGCTTATAAGTTTTGGTCATGGATTCACATCCATGGTATTGCTTGCTTTGATGCTTCATCTTGCTCCCATGATGACCGATGAAGGTTACAGTGTACAAACGGCCGCGTATGTAGTTTCTGGCTACACTGGAGTGTCCATGGTGTTTCAATTAGTTGGGGGATACGTTGGGGACCGAGTTCCTAAAAATGTAGCCCTTATGGTATTCACCATGTCTCAGGCACTCGGGGTTTTACTATTGACATTTGGGCCTCCAACGCTGTTGATAGCTTACGGATTTGCCCTTTTATTTGGCATAGGTTTTGGAGGTCGCAATCCTATTTCTGCCGCGATCAGGGGAGATTATTTTGGTAGGAAGAATTTTGGAAAGATAATGGGGATTTCCCAGGTGCCGATGAATGTACTATTACTCATTGGGCCAGTTTTCGCAGGATTCATGAGAGACTGGAAAGGAGATTACACGATTGCTTTTGGTGTTTTGGGAGTGCTCTGCATGTTTGGGGGAATATGTTTCTTCTTTGCAAAAAAACCTGGTGATCCAAGTGCTTCGCTCGTACGCTCTTAGTTTGTGGTCCCATCTTTACTTGTGCTGGCTATATCGAGGCTTTCTGCTACCAGTTGGTAAGACCGTTTTCGGTGGTCAAAGTCGTAACAATTGGAAACGATTCCAAGATCGTTTGTCTGGTACCGATCAGCGGCTTTTAAAATACCATCCCGCACCTGCTCCGGATCTCCCTCTATGTAGCTCCTCGTTTCGTATTTTATGTACTCTTTGGCATGAGCATCTAATGGCCAGTTAATTGCCTCGTCTGGTGGAAGTAGACCATTTGTAGATAATCCTAGTCGCGAGATGATTTTGTTTAGGTTTCTCGATGACCCAATGTAGTTAGCTTCTTCCTCAGTGGGGGCGCAAATGACCTGGAGTCCAACATTTAGAAGTGGTTCTGAAAGATATTCTGATGGTTTGAATTCCTCTCTATACATATTACATATCTGCGGCCCGTACTCGGAGGTATTTCCAAAGAAATCAGCAAAGCTGAAAGGCAATCCCATCTCCGCTGCAAGCTTTGCACTGTAATCACTTGAGCCCAACAGCCATATACGTGGAGAGGAATTGTTTTGTGACCCTGGATGAGCGACGATCCCGGATAAAGGATTCCCGTCCTTTATACCGCCGTTCAAAAAGTCCGCCAGATCTCTAACCATTTGTGGAAAGTCATGGTAGACATCCATCGTGGGTCTCGGATAGGTGAGCGCTGCAGCTGTTCTTCTGTCGCTACCCGGGGCCCTACCTATACCAAGATCAACTCGATCTGGATAGAATGAATCCAACACACTGAATTGTTCTGCCACTTTTAGGGCAGAATAATGACTGAGCATGACCCCGCCACTACCCACTCGAATATGTTTTGTTTTCGCCGCAATTTGTCCGATAAGTATTTCTGGACTTGTACCTGAAAAAGAACTGGAATTGTGATGTTCTGCGACCCAGTAACGGGAGTATCCAATTTTTTCTACGCAAGTCGCAAGTTCTACTGACTCCCGAAGCGCGTCGGAAGAAGTCCCACCTTTACGTACCGGTGATTGATCTACGACAGTAAGTTTTATTTTCTGTTTTTTTGTCATTTCAGTAAGGCAAAGCATAGCAGAATACGAGTTAATCAATCCAAGTGGAGTAAACTTAATGTTTGTATCTCATTGTTTGGGTTCGTGGGTCATAGACATATGGTGCCAGAACTGTAGTGGAAGGAGATTATTACAATCAATTTAGAATCTACTGCCGAAGATAAGCGTAGACCTGCGGGACTATTTCCAAGCATTTACAATGTTTTTTTAGCACTTTTATGGGGTGGGAATAATGTCAGCATAAAGGTATCTCTGGGCTATGGGGAACCGCTACAAGTTGGCTGGATGAGATTTGTTCTCGGTGGCATTGTCACGGTGGGGTACATGGTATGGAGAGGTGATTCTTTTCGTGTAGCTCCGAAGGAGGTTCTCCCACTGGTATGGATTTCCCTGCTTTTTGTAGTGCAGATAATGCTCATGAATTATGGTCAATATTTCACGAGTGCTGGGCATGCTACCGCTCTTAACGCTACCTTCCCAATTTGGGCCGCCATTTTTGCACATTTTATAGTTCCATCCGATAGGTTACACAGATGGAAAATTGTTGCTATTGTTTTTTCGTATGCTGGCGTTCTTGCTATTGTTGTTGGGGATACCGGTTTTAGTGGGGGGTCGTCAGATGGAGAGACCTTTGCTGGTGATTTTATGAGTTTAGCCTCAGCAGCATTGCTTGGACTGAGGTTAGTTTTAATGTCTAACTTCAGTCAAAATATGTCAGAAGCAAAAGTGTTATTAAGTCAGCTTACAGTAGGCATTTTATTTTTTGTAATAGGAAGTTATATTTTTGAGAACCCAATTTACTCTTGGGAACCTCGCTTCTGGGTGGCTATGCTTTATCAGGGTTTGGTTATAGCCGGCTTCGGATTCCTATCTAATGCCTGGCTTGTTAAACGATACTTGCCATCGACTGTGACTTTTTTCAACTTTATTCAACCGGCAGCTGGTGTGACTCTTGCTTGGATCGTTCTTGGTGAAGACCCAGGTAGTGGTTTGTTATTAGGGTTAGTACTTATTGTTATTGGAGCATTGGTGCATGGCGGAGAAGCCTATCTTAAGGCTAGGAAAATGTCTCTGAACTAGTAAAATTAAATGTCTTTCGTATGGGCAATAACAAAGCTTACAGGAATTATAAAATGAAGATAATTGACGTAGTTAGTGAAGTTTTTGAGTGGGAAAGACCTGGGATATGGAATGGGGGACATTTCTATGGTCCTGGTCGCTTGCATAAGGTTACAGTCAAGACGGACGAAGGTATTGAAGGGTATGGTTGGAATGGAGGCACCGCAGCAGAACGCCCTCTCGCTATATTTCCTCCTTTTGTTGACTATTTCAGAGAGCTTTTGATTGGACGAGATCCCATGGATACTCGTTCAATTGCGCAGGATCTTGGTGAAAAACACATTAAAATATTGGGTCCTGGCGGTGTGAACACGCAAGTTTTGGCTGCGATCAATATAGCCTGTTGGGATATTAAAGGTAAGGCTTTAGGCAGGTCTGTACATGATTTGTTAGGGGGTGCCCAAGACCGCATCAGAACCTATATAGCAGGTGGCTATTATGCTGAAGGCAAAGGTTTAGAGGAATTACAAGAAGAGGTACTTTTTAATATTCATGAAATGCACGCTGGGGCCGTGAAAATAAAGATTGGTGACCCTAACCAGGGAGTTATCGGGGATATGAAGCGTGTAGAAGCGGCACGAAATGCGGTCGGTGATGATGTTGTTCTTATGGTGGATGCAAATTGTGCTCTTGATTTAGATACTTCTTTGGAATTCTCAGATGAGTTGGAGAAGTTTGGAGTTTATTGGTTTGAAGAACCTATGCCAATACATAGGTACAAAGAACATGGGACTCTAAAAGCGGCTTCAAGTGTAAAAATTGCGACTGGCGAAAATGGATATCATCTTTCCCATTTTGAGACACTTATGGACAACCATGGTGCCGATATTTTGAATGTTGACGTTACTATATGCCCAGGATATGACGTTGCTAAAGATGTTACTGATCTCGCGCTAGAGCGTGGAGTGTCCGTGGCCCCTCATGGATGTCAGGAACTGCAACTTCCTCTTGCCGCTGCGATTCCCCATGGAGAATTCCTTGAATATTATCCAGTCGCTGTAGATCCGCTAAGGGCCGATATGTTTTTGCCCCGCATGGTGCCGGATGATGATGGGTATGTAACGGTACCCGACAGGCCCGGTATAGGTTTTGAATTGAATATGGAAGTTTTGAATAAATATAGGGTCGGAAAGCTTTAAGCTTGACTAAAGTGAATGTTGGCATTTCCACAGATATGACTATGTGGGGGAGTATTCCAATAACAGTTCATTTTCTGGAAGTTACTTCAGAAAAGGAGCTAACAACTAAAAAATCTGAAGTATCTAGTATTCGGATTTATCAAGTTTTAAAACCGGATCCTAGGTTCACTCAGTGGTTATACCGGAAGGTAGGTAGCAATTGGTATTGGATCGACAGATATTTTTGGAGCTTGGAGCAATGGAAGAGTCGATTTGATGATCCGAGAGTTCGACTTTTGGTTATGGAGATAGAATCTCATGGTTGTGCACAGATTGCAGGCTATTATGAGCTGGAGAATGGAGCTAATGAAGATACTGAGATATCTTATTTTGGTCTTATGGACCATGCAATTGGAAAAGGTCTCGGTGCCCATATGCTCAGTGACAGTCTCCAAAGGGCGTTTACTTTAGGAGCTAATAGGGTTTGGCTTCACACCTGTAGCCTGGACCATCCCAATGCTCTTATCAATTATGAGGCAAGAGGTATGCGTGTGTATAAGACGGTCCAGGATACTCAGTTAATTCCCCCAGGCTGGCCTTATTCAACTACGAGGGATTGACATTCTATATTTTCTTGAGCTTGCTCAAAGAGCGTAGCTCTTTTGGGGGAGTCATATTACTTCCGCGGATTGTATATGACACCTCACCAACGTAAATATCGCCATGGGAATCAACGCCTACACCGTGAGGTGCAATAAACTTTCCAGGTTCTTCTCCCTCTTCGGGATGGCCTATTCGTGCTAGTTTTTCACCTGATGGACTGATTATGCTTATGTTATGGCCGTGGTTCGGAGGAGTAGGATCCTCCCGAGTGCCACCTGGAAGCTCGCCTATGTATGTGTTTCCATCGGGCCCTATAGTTAATCCATTGGGCATGAATATGTCATTCCATACATCAAGGACGTTTCCGTCTGTGTCAAAGACTTGTACTCGGTGTGCTTCACGATCTGCCACTATAACTCTATCGTCATTATCAACTGCTATGTTATGCGGTCGTAGAAATTGACCAGGCTCTATACCAGGTTCTCCCCAGGATTTTATGTGTTGTCCTTCAGATGAATATTTGTGAACTCTGAAGTTACCATAGCCATCTGTGATGAATATGTCTCCATTTTTTTTTGATACCGCGGCATGCGTTGGTCGGTTAAATGGATCACCCTTCCATATCTCAGATGATTGACCTGGGGTGCCTATCGTCATGAGTAGATCTCCATCACGGGTAAATTTTGTTATGGTGTGGATGCCGTCATCGGCACAATAGACTGTGTCATCTGGACCTATAAATATGCCGTGTGTACGATTACTGAATATTCCGGCACCAAAGCCGCGTAAGAAGTTTCCATCTCTATCGAATACCATAACGGGATGGTCTGTATTACGACTGAACGTGTATATCTCATCTTGAGAATCTACGGCTACTCCAGGAGTTTCTATTAATCTTGCTCCCTCCGGCAGTGTAGGCCACATGTCTACAGCCTCATATTTGAAATTTCCGCTTCCTACTGTGACGCTCATCTTAAATTCTCCTTGATCTACTTCGTATTACAGGTTCTAAAAATGTATCTCTAGCACACGTGACAGTTTTTCATTATGAACGCGAAGATACCATTGCCTTATAGCGGGGTCAATTTATCAAGAAATATGTAACTGATAGCGATAGCTACAAAATCTAGTTCATGACATTTGAATAACGAACATATGTTCTAATATAATCGTAAGGTCATGGACTTTGAACATAAAAAAATAGCATGCTTACTTATAACGCATTTAGGTATAAAAGAAGAAACACTGCGTCATCCTGAACTGGTTGATAGAGATCTTATTTTGTATACACAGGGTGATTCTCGAGCGTCTCGTATTTCTAGTATTCGTCCTGTGGTATTTGACGTATCAAAAGGTGTTAATAGTGTTTCGATAGGCATGCCTCTTGCATTAGCTTCGCGGAGACATCCCGATTCAGTATTTATTCAGGCAAACTTAGTTAGTTATGGAAAAGTGTTTGCAGAAGTTGTGTCTAAGCTAGAAAAAATCGTCCCTGCTGTTCAAGTGGATGGTCTTGGCAAGGTTTATATGGATATAACCCGTATATCACAGGTATTTAATTCTAAAAAAATTACTTCTCTAGAAATTAATGATGCGGAAATATGCTCACGTATTCTCAGGTCTGTTCCCAACTATTTACAGGCGCGAGTAGGAATTGCTCATGGTAAATTTCCTTCTTATCTTGCGGCACTATCAACTAATCCAGGTGGAGCTACACGGGTAGCTTCACAAAAAGATCATGACGATATAACTCAGATCACATCGGATTTTATTTCCTCTTTTTCTGTTGATCATCTACCTATCGAATGGAAAAAAATTTCAGCATTGCATAGGTTTGGAATCCATAACATAGGTGATCTTGCTTCTTATGACCTTGGAATGATTCAGGCACGTTTCGGGCTTGGAGTTTCCAAAGTATGGGAATTGGCTAAAGGTATAGATACTGACAGAGTGCCTATAACTAAAAGGTGTGACGAGATATCAGAATATATTTCATTACCGTTTGCTTCAACTTCAAAAGAAGTTTTATTAACAGCAATTGATTCGATTTTGCATAAAGCTTATAGAAGACCCGAGTTAAAAAGTCGTTACGCAAGCGAATTTTCACTTGAGTGTTCCATTCTCAATGCGCCTGGCTGGAGTAAGAACATAGTTTTAAAAGAGCCTGCTGGGAGTTCACACGCTGCCTCATTTTCTATACGCAGTATCTTCTCAACATTGGATCTTCCCGGTCCTATTGAGGATGTTGCTATGTCGATATCTAGATTCTCAGGAGAATTTGGGATTCAGTCACGAGCATTCACGGATTCTAGGGAAGATTCACAGAAACTCGCAGAAAGGTTTGTTCGAATAGATCGCCAGCTTCAATCCAAGATGAATAGTGTTAACTCTTTGTATCGCATTGTAGAAATAGATTCTGCACACCCTCTTCCAGAAATGAGAGCAGTAAGAGTGTCGATTGACCCTAGTTCAAGTAATAGCGTTCTTCCGACTAATATGCCTGAAGAGATTAAAGTACTTGAGTCCAATGGGGTTCCTGTTTCAATAGCGATGCCATCAAGAAATAAAACCATTGGAATAACTAACATAAATATTTCAGCAAGGCCTTTAGATATGTGGAAGATTGATTTGTGGTGGATGCCTGTGCCTGTAAAGCGGATTTACTACCTTCTTCAAACCGATACTCACAATTTGGTTACGGTGTTTAAGGATCTGAGTCATAGTGCATATACATCACCCTCAACCAGTGTCAATGGTTCACGATGGTATCGACAAAATTATTGATGAGATATCAAATATGAGTCATGAGCAGTATGTAGAGTTACATTCTCATAGCTTCTACTCTTTTGGAGAAGGAGCATCTCACGTTCATGAACTTCTTGATCGTGCGGTACAACTAGGGTACCCAGCGATGGGGTTGACTGACTACAACATGTGTGGAGCGTTGGAGTTTGCACGTCAGGCAAAAAGTTTGGGAATCAACCCATTGACGGGAGGAGAGTTAATTCTGTCAGACGGGTCACAGGTTGTTCTTTTAGCTAAGAACCGCAAGGGCTATTCGAACATATCTCAGTTATTCACATTTGCAAACATGTCTGACCGTCGTAATCCTCGGCTAGATCCTAGCTACATTCCATCATACTCTGATGGAGTGGTTTTACTTACAGGATCTACCCAGGGCACACTATCGCGTCTTGTTTCTAAAGGCAGGATTGAAGAAGCTGAGAACAAACTCCATCAGTATTTAGACTGGTTTGGTTGCGGATCTGTTTACGTAGAACTGAATCGGAATTTTGTCCATGGTGATAAAGCTATAACCCGTGCTTTGAATGACCTTGCACGTAGAGCGCATGTACCCGTTGTTGCTACTAACAACGTTCATTACCACGTTCCAGAACGTCACCGTTTACAAAATTTGCTCGTTGCAATGCGTCGTAATACTACTATTGATCAGGTTATACCTCATATAAAACCCAACAGTGAGTTTTATATGAAGTCCGCCAAGCAGATGTCAGGATTGTTTGAATCTATTCCAGACGCACTTAGTAATACCTTGAAAGTGGCTGATATGTGCAACTTTGATCTCTCATCAGATTTGGGGTATGCCCTTCCTAATCCGGATGTACCAGATGGATATACACCTTTGACATATTTGAAGAGACTTTGCCATGAGGCAGCTATAAGAAGATATGGGTTTATAGACGAAGTAGTGGAATCTAGATTGGCTGAGGAGCTTAGATTGATTCATAAACATGGACTTGCTGGATTCATGCTTATTTACAGGGAAATAGCGCAAATTGCGCGTGAAATTATGATTGAGATAGGTCGAGCTAATCCAGAAGATCCTTTGGAGTGGAGACCTCCTGGGAGAGGAAGAGGCTCGTCGGTTGCTATGCTCACGGGCTACCTTATTGGGATATCTCACATAGATCCACTCATATACGATCTGACTCTAGAGCGATTTTTACCAGATGATTTGCGTGTTATGCCAGATATAGATCTTGATTTTCCTCGTTCTTTGAGAGAGAAACTTCTGGTTCGTGTGCAGGAGCATTTTGGATCTGATTTTGCTGTGCTTGCCGGTATGATAACCACTTACAGAGCAAAAGGGGCTATTACTGATGTTGGGAAAGCGCTTGGGATTCCAAAAGAGGATTTGCTCCGTCTGTCAAAGCAAGTTCATAGTCATGAAGCATCTCATCTTCGTGATGAGATGCTTTTAACTAATGATTTTAGGCACAGAGTGGATTATCCACTCTGGAGGGATCTTATCTACTTGGCTCCTCAACTTCAGGGAGCACCAAAAAGACTGGGCCAACATGTTGGGGGAATGATTTTAAGCTCAACCCCAGTGTCTCGCATGGTTCCATCACGCCAAGGTGCCATTGAGGGTCGATATATCATTGACTGGGATAAGGACAGTGTTGCGGATGCCGGATTTGCCAAGATAGACATACTATCTCTTCCTGTACTAGACCAGCTAGAAGAAGCTGTTTCACTTATTGAGCGTAGAACCGGAAATCGCATTGATTTGAGTCGTATTGATCATGAAGATTCGGATGTGTATGACATGATCAACCGTGGTGAGTCACGTGGAGTTTTTCTTCTGCAGTCACCAGCGCAACTCAAAATGGGACAACGTCTTATGTCTCGAAATCTTCAGGATTTAGCGTATCAAGTGGCCCTAATTCGTCCCGGTGTCGGACTACAGGGAAGCGCCGTTTCAGATTTCATCAAACGATATCGTTATGGAATGCCATGGACATATGATCATCCGCTGGAGGAACGTGCTCTCAAACGAGGTTACGGAATCATAGTATGGCAGGAGCAGGTTGTGCAGTTGATATCTGATGTATCAGGTCTTAGTCAAGCTGATGCAGATGAAATGCGCAGAGCGTTTACCCGCCGTAACAACGAATACGTTATTAACTCTTACTGGGAGCGGTTTCGTGACGGAGCTCTAACTAAGGGTGTAGATCAGAATATTGCGCTGAAGATATTTGAAAAGATTAATGGACACTATATGTTTCCAGAATCACATTCTCACGCATTTGCTGTCTCAGCTTATCAAGCGGCATGGATGAAATATCATTACACTCTAGAGTTTTTTGTGACTCTCATGAACAATCAGCCTATGGGATTTTACCCTATAGAAGCTATAAAACAGGATGCTCGAAGATTTGGTGTCCCTTTTCTAAATCCATGTGTTAATCTCAGCGATTCAAAATGTTCTTATCATAAAAATTCTCTTCTTTTAGGTCTCGAGTTTATTAAAGGTGTCGGTGTGCGATATGCGAATGAGATAATTAGAGAACGCGTTGAGAATGGACTGTTTTCGTCTGTGGGAGATTTTGTTCGCAGAGTGTCAGTGGATGCAAGTGTTGTTGAATCTCTCGTATATGCAGGGGCCTTTGACTTGATACCTGGCATATCGCGTAATCGCAAGAAATTTCTTTGGGAAGCGGGGGTTTATCCAACTCCTTCCGGAGAAAACAGACCTTTGCCGCTTTTAATGGATGACAGCGTTCCTGAACTGGTCGATTTTAGCCCATATGAGAAAATGTTGGGTGAATATAAATACATGGATATTTATCCTAGTGGGCATATCATGGAATTTTTTCGTCATCGGTTGCCTTCAAACACTAAGCGAGCAATAGATGTTTATTCGCTCTATGAAGGTCAAGAAGTTACAGTTGGAGGCTGGGCTATTGCACGGCAACATCCTAGTGGTAACAAAGGAACGGTGTTTGTCACTGTTGAAGATGAAACGGGGGATGTGCAATTAATAGTTTGGCGTGACGTATTTGATCAGTACAAGCACTTGTTAAAAGAACCTTTGTTACTGGCTACGGGATTTATATCCAACTGGGATGGAACCACAAATATTGTGGTGTCTAGATTGAAGGCAATAACCGCGACTGCAGAGTTACCAGCAGGCCACGATTGGCATTAATTTTTTACCCAATGAATCGTCTGTAAAAACAATGTGTTTCCATTATTCCATTGGATTTGATTGAATAACTAGGAAGTGGCTATCCAGTAGTCAGTAATTCTCTAACTATGTTTCGCTCAAGTTCAAGTCCCAGCATTGTCGTGAGTTCTGTTCTTCCATGGTCGCCAACTGTTACCACAAATGAAACACCCAAAATTCTACCGATCCGGAAATCTATGACTGTGGTAGAGAGTATTCCATCAACCCCGTCTTGGACAGCACGTATTCCGACCGCCCTGTCATAAAAATCTTCAATTTCAAGCTCTTCAACGGCTACTAGTTTTTGGTCTTCACCTACTTCTCGTCCGATGTTTTCCTTAAACTGTTTGACGAAAACATTTGTCATCCAAGACGCAGCGGAATCTTCATTTTCAAACAGATGTATAACTGTTGCAGCAACGATATTTTGCCCATCTTCTCTTTTGGGAATGGCAGAAGGGGATGCAAACTCTCTGAGATACCCAGTCATACGACCTGCGGCGTTGTATTTATCCTCGGTATTACCAGGGAACCCGTGAGATGCCATCAACTTGTTATCTAGAACACTTTCTCTGAATGGTGAGAACCCTGATAACTCGTCTGGTAAATTCTTCAAATCAAGCGCCATGTTTTCAAGCGACTGGTCTGTGATGTTATATGTGGCTTGGGCTATGGAATTAGTCATTGTAGTCTCTCTACTTCGTGCCCATCATCAAATATACTTCTGTAAGTATAAACTACCATTCTGTGGAAGTTATATTCACAGGTGAGAACTCCCCTGAAAGTTAAGCCCAAAAATCATTGATATTGTTTCGTCCGGGTAATACTTAATTGGATGGCACTGGGGAGACTAGAATTAGCTGTAGATTGTGTTGTATTTCCGACGATGAACGACTCACTGCTGATGGAATTTATGATTGAATTAAACTTGTTAGGCAAATGCATATAAATTCCATAATTTTTGTCTTCCCAAACACTTTCCAAATACTATTTGGTTTCATATACGGTTGATGATGAGAATACACCAGAAATTTCTATCCGGTCTTCGGTTAGCAATTAAGAGAGTCCGCAATCATATGAGGCTCGTTCTGTTGGTGTTTGTTGGAATACTTGCTTCTGTCACCATGATATCTGGTGCTCCGATTTATATCAGTTCCCTTGAAAACCAAAGTGTTCGTACTGCCATCGACGCGGCTGTAACACAAGAATCTTCTCATTATCTAAATTTGAACATTAGTACTCGGTTTATCCCGTTAAATGAACAGAGAATCTCTCGGCTAGACGAGGCGTTGTCATCTACTCTCGATCCAATATTTGGAACCTTAATTACGGGAAAAATAAGACATATAAAATCTTCCTTTTTTATCTTTTCTCTAGAGAGTTCAACAGACGAGTCGAATATAAATGAAGGTGTCCCACACTATAAAACAAATTCACCCAAAACCCATGTGGAGGGGTACTTTCAAAACTTATCTGATTTTCATTCTCATGTAACTTATGTGTCAGGTGCCGCCCCTGGGAAAGAAATATCCAAGTTCAGAGACGCTCTCATGATTGAAGTATCTGTCTCCAGGGAATTGGCTGAAAGATTCAATATCACTCTGGGAAACACCATAGTTGCGATGCCATCGCTGGATTACGTGACTAAACTTTGCATTGATTACCAGCCTGGAATGGAAAGAAAATTTTGTAAAAATTTAATGAGTGTCGCTAAGGTTGTTGGTTTCTTTGAACCGAAGGCGAGAGATGATCCGTTTTGGCAGGGTGATAGTAACCAATTTCTTAACCCATACCCAAATTACGATGAAAACATAAAAGACCCAACGCCTTTTTTAGCTATGTTTGTCGCTGAGGAATCCTTCATAAAGGGTATTGGGAAAGCTCATTCCGGTTCTGTTGTAGATATCACCTGGTACAACCACATTGACGAAAACTTAATACGGCAATGGTCAAAAGGGGATCTTAAATTTGGATTGGACACAATTTCTAGAAATATCTCTATCGCGCTACCAGGTGCTGAATTAAGGTCAGGCCTTCAGCTAATACTCAAAGACTTTCAAAGAGTGAGCTTTGTTAACAGTGTTCCACTGTTGCTTCTTATGGCTGTAGTTGTATTAGGTTTATTGTATTTTTCATTTACTTTGATTACATATTTGTCATCCAATATGCAATCAGAAATAGCATTGCTAAAAAGTCGAGGATTATCCACTTCAGGACTTTTAGGACAATTTATGTTTGAAGGATTTTTGATTGTGGGAGCGGCCGTGTTGATAGCGCCATTTCTAGCAATCGGTCTTGTAAGCCTAATGGGACTCTTGCCCTACTTCGGGAATATAACAGATGGATCTTTGCTAGCGGTTCAGTTATCGATAATTCCGTTTCTCGCGTCAATCACGTCTGGAATTGTTTGTCTTTTGATATTTGTTGTTCAAGGATTCTTAAGTTTAAGAACAAATCAGATTAATATGAAAGTCGCGATTTCTCGTCCACCTTCGGTTCCTTTTATACATAGGTACTACCTAGACCTTGTATTTCTGATTGCCGTCGGGGCAATTTTTTGGGAATTGAAAGTAAGGGGGCAAATTTCAACTGGCGGGATTTTGAATCAGGATGGAATTAATGAAGTTCTTCTAATATCACCAATGCTATGTCTCGTTGCCATTTCGTTGTTTTTTATGCGGGCTTTCCCACCAATTGTAAAGTTTTGTTCGGGAGAATCAGATGAGCTTGTGAAATTGGTTGCCTGGTTATCTTTGGTAGGATTCGTCTGGTTCTTACTTATAGATAATGATCTCTACTCAAGTAATGAATGGCCGGTTATCGGATCAGTATTGGGCTGTTTTTTCATTGGCCTATTCGTTTATAACAAATCTTCCAGTGCCAGGTACATCACATTCTCAATATCTGTAATGATCGTCGCGGTTATAGCATTGTGGTTCTTATCAAATTCTTTTCTTTCATCAGGAATTGCTCTTGCATTTTGGGTGTTGGTGTCGACTCCTTTTTTATTAGGACTTTTCCAATTACTAAGATATATATCCATTTATAGCCCAGTTTGGCTGACCCTCACTCTTTGGCAGATGTCGCGTAATCCTCTCCAGTATAGTGGCTTGATTTTATTGCTTGTTATAGCTACTGGAATAGCAGTATTTTCAACCACTTTAGGCGAGACGTTGGGACGTAGCTATGAAGATAGAGTTAGATATTCGATTGGAGCCGATGCTAGAGTGGTTTCAACTGTTGGGAACTCCTTTTTTGGTATCGACTCTGTTAGCCAGATTAATAATCGGTATTCAAAGATAAATGGTGTAGAGAGTGTTTCAGCTGCTGTAAGACGTGTTGGCACAGTTGGTAGTGGCGATTCCTCTTTGTCGTTTGATCTTCTGGCCATTGAATCCGGTGAATTTGTGCCATGGAGTAGAAGAGATTTTTCCAGTATTCCCATGTCAGAAAATATTCGGCGATTGGTTCCTAGCCAAGATGTTACGGCACTAGTTATCCCGAAAGGTTCTACAGATATTGGTATCAAATTTAAGCCAATGGCTCACTATCCTCTTATGTCCCTTTGGTTGCAGGTAATCGACGACTCCGGTTGGGGTACAACGATTACATTTGATCGCACTGGATTGCCTCAATGGTCAGATAGAACTGTAGCGTTAGACAAATACCAATTTCAGTATCCGGTAAAGATTGTTTCAGTTCAGGTAAGCGAACCAGGACTTGGAGATACAGGTACTCCTGGCACCATATTCATCGACGATATTTATATCGTTCATGAGGGAACGAAGATCGTAATTGAAAGCTTTGAGGGTAATCCTTCGTGGTCAGTAATACCTACTTCGTCTGTCAGTTTAGACGAATTAGATTTTTCTCTAGAGGCCGCAGAGTCAGGTAAATTAGGAGCAGTGTTTCAGTTTGGAAAAGAACGAAATGCTGGGGTACGTGGCATATTCTGGTCTCAATATGGAAATACGATCCCTGTGATTGCTAGCGATTCTTTTAATCAGAAAACAGGTCTGGACATAGGTGAAAAGACGTTAGTTCGTATTTCAGGCATTCTAGTTCCCGTTGAGATTGTAGGTGAGGTTTCTTATTTTTCTACTCTCGATCCTCGGGGTGATGGGTTTTTGGTGATGGACTTGACCTACCTCCTCTACCATCTAAGCGTTATAGACACTCAGATAAATGAAATACCTAACGAAACTTATCTGGGACTTGCTTCATCACCTGGTTCTATTGATGAGTCCCAAGATTCAGATCTTTCAGAAAGAAGGACCGTAGTCAAAAAGTTAATTTCCATTACAGGATTCGGACGAGAATTAATGGAGACTAGTATGGTTCTAGACAACGTCCGAAATAATCCATTAATTGTAGCTGGATGGAAGGCTATGACCTTGGTTGCTGTTGTGATTGCTTTTTTCATAGCTTCGGCAGGATATCTTGTATATGTAGGGTTCGCTGCTGAAGGGCTTCGCTATGAGATAGCCTCTCTTAGAACAATAGGATTATCCCGTAATCAAATCATTTGGCTCGTAACTCTAGGACATTCGATCATACTGGTGATAGGACTGGGTATTGGTAGCTGGACTGGGATACAGATGACCAAACTTATGTTGGGTGCTGTAGCTGTTTCCGAGGAAGGAAAAGTCCTTCTTCCGCCTCCAATTTTCGCACCGGATTGGATGCTCTTAACGACCTATTTGGCATTGTTTGTATTAGTTTTTTCGTCTTGTGTGTTATTTCTGTCAAGACATTTGACCAAAGTTAATTTAGCCGAAGTTGCCAGAACTGAGAATTGAAACCATTATGACTAAATTAATTTATCAGCTTGTTTCCGTTTGGCCGATGATTGTGCGTCGCAGCGCAGCAAACTGGAACTTACTCTCCCCTGTCGTTTTGGGTGTTTTACTTGCTTCAGTAGTTATGTCAGGGACTGTCATTTTCTTTGACTCACTGCGGGAGATTGCATTGGAGCAATCTCTTAAACGTGTGTCTGAAGAAGATATAGATGTTCTACTGCAAGCGAATAGAGGCCCTACCAATGTTCAGGAATATCGAAAGATAGCCGATCGGGTTGAACCGGTTATTGAAGAATTTATCTCACCTTACGGGGTCTCAGTAGCCAAGGCTGCCAAGTCGTCAACCTTTTTCTTGTCCAAGCCTGGTTATGAGGAAGGGGCTGGAATGGACACTCAACGGGCCTTCGTAGCGTACATGCCAAATTTATTGGAGAATGTTGTTATTAATGACGGTTCAGGAATGTCTGATTTGATTGAAGAGGCTGACTCTGATGGTGTTCCCATTTACCGAGCAATAGTGCCGTCTGACGCAGCTGAAAATCTTGATGTATCCGCTGGATCTGTTGTCTCTGTAATTCCCTATTGGAAAGACTCAGTGCCTTTCATACGCCTGTTAATCGTAGGAATATTTGATCGCTCTAGTCCTCAGGATCCTTATTGGAACGTAGTTGATGATGTCTTTATGGCATCCTATAAAGCTGGCACCGTTTCAGGATCTGATTTTGACACTTTACCACTCTACGTGTCGGAATCTGATTTTATGGAAAAACTGGGTCCATCCTTCACCGATATGGTCACTACTTACGCCTGGACGATTGATATAGAAGCAGAGAAATTGAATTCTTCTAATGCTTCAGATGCAAAAGATAATATATGGTCTGCGCGGAGTATTCTTGAGTCAGAGTTGAGTAGGTTTTCTTTAAAAACAGAATTAGATAAAACCCTTAGCGAATATGATATTCGTCTTCTGTTTTCTAAGCTCCAAATGTTTGTAGTACTCATAATGATTGCCTTAGTAATTCTCTACTATGTCGTGACATTGTCTTCACTTGTGATGGAGCAGCATAAATTGGAGATAGCTCAGCTTAGCAGTAGAGGTGCAAGCCGGTCGCAAATACTATCAGTGTTCGTGTTGGAGGGAATAACAATAGCAGTACTTACGTCTTTGTTGGCTCCATTAGTTGCCGCTGGTGCTGTAAGTATTCTTGGATACACATCTCCATTCTCCAATCTTACTGAAGGAGGGTTTCTGCCGGTCAGAATTACGCCTGTTGCATATTTTATGAGCGGTTTGGGTGGGGGATTAAGTTTTTTTGCTCTCTTGATTCCGGCAATTCAGGCATCTAAGTTATCCGTTTCGGAAGAGAGATTACATTCAAACAGACCTCCAAATAGGTCGGTTGTACAAAAGTACTATCTCGATGTTGGTCTCTTATTGGTTGGGTTATTGCTTCTTAGGCAGCTTTCTGAACAGGGTTCGCTGGCTGCTCGAGGGCTTTTAGGGGATGTTGTAGTTAATCAGATCATGCTCGCGGTACCTGCACTGATACTAATAGGGGCCGCAATGGTAGTACTTCGACTATTTCCGCTATGCATGGGTCTCATAAGCAGACTTTTTGCTTCAAGGTTACCAGTAGGAATCGTACTGGCTTTATGGAATATGTCTCGCAATTCAGTTAATTATGCCCGATTGGTTCTTTTACTTATGCTGATGACCGGTTTAGGCATATTCGCTGCTAGCTTTGGGGGGACTTTAGACAGGAGTTTTCAAGATAGAGAGCTGTATAAAGTAGGAACTGATATTAGAATTCCCTCCGTTCGCATCAACTCTGTAGGTTTAAGTAGATCCGTCACAGCAGCCTATCAGATTTCTGAGGGTGTCGAGGTGGTCAGTCCTGCCTTGAGGTCTCCTGGGTTAGATTTAACAGGTGGGGTTTTGGGAGATTCATTTTCTGTTCTGGGGATAGAACCTCAGTCGTTTGCGGATATCGCCGTATATCGGTCAGATTATTCAACAACTGATCTACCTGTACTAATGTCAAAAATACAGCATGATACCCAACTGGAAGGATTAGTAATTCCTGAGAATGCGCGATCTTTAGGATTACTGGTTAAGTCCAATATATCTTCGGAGACAGTAGCTCTTGCAGCTCGTTTACGTGACGATAATGGTCGGTTTTTTACATACGAGCTTGGAACTTTGGATTCTGGTGATTGGAATTTAAAAGAGGTGCAGCTATTTGGTGGTCGCAGGCCTTGGAGACAACTCTATCCAGCTAAACCCTTATCTCTTATGTCCATAAGTGTGTTGGAAACTAGTTCCACAGAGTCTCTCTCAGCCGGGACCATTCTTATAGATAGTATTCAATTCAGATCATCACAATACGGGGAAATGCAGACCCTTGAAACTTTCGGAGATATAGAAAACTGGCATTTGTTAAGAAACGTTCCTGATGCGGATAAAGATCGTATGGAATCGTCTATGGTTAGTAGTAATGGGGATGGTTCACTTCTGTTCGCTTGGGGATCGGGAAACGCAATGGTTGGTAGGGGGATTTATTCAGGAGCGTTATCTAAGCCTCTTCCTGCCCTGGCTTCACAGTCTTTTCTTGATCAATTTGGCCATTCCTTGAATGATGAAGTGGTTATTTCTGTAGGTGGTCAACGCCTAACAGTGTTGTTAGCTGATAAATTTGATTATTTTCCTACCCTCAATACGATCGAAGAAGGGTTTCTGGTACTTAGCCTAGAGCCACTAATCACTGCTTCCAACTTAGGAGCCTTATTAGGCGGCCCGAACATCAATGAAATATGGATTTCACTCGAGGATTCCGTCGATGATAACGGATGGATGGATATTGTTGAATCTATTGATTTAAATGCTCCATTTCCCCACGGACCTATCTTAGATGCGCGTGAGGTTTTAACCGAAGCCTCGGAAGATCCATTGGTAAGGGCCGGTTGGCGTGCTCTTTTGATGATCGCATTTGGATCAGTTTTTCTCCTCACTACCATCGGGTTCATTTCACATTCTTACTTGTCCTACAGGGAGCGAGAGAATCAGTTTGCTTTGCTCAGAATAATTGGGTTGTCAAGAAACCAACTGATGCTGGTGACTTGGGTAGAACACATGTCAATAATTGGGATTGGAATGTTGATAGGAACTTGGATGGGAGAAAGGTTGGGTATAGTGATGATGCCATTTTTAGGAAGTGATGAAGTGGGAACTGAACTGCTGCCACCACTGATTATCAACATTGATTGGAGTAGCTTGTTTGGTATTTATGTTTCTATGGGAATAGTTTTTAGTTTTGTCACACTTATAGTCACTTTGTCTGCTAGAAATGTGTCGCTAAACAAGCTGCTGAGGCTAGGAGAAAAATAGTTCAGTTAATTTCCTAAAATTGAACCGTCTAAATTCAGAGTATTCGCGGCGAAGTCAGAAGCATTTGTAGGTAGTTTCCCTTCTATTTGGATTGTTGACAAAGAAATTGATCCTTGCCCTGTCCCTACCCTGAAACTTTTGTCAGTTTGAACTTTCCCGGGACCTAAATTTTTCTGGTCTCCATCATCTACAATTGCATCGAGAATTTTCAAGCGTTTCCCATTAAATGTTGTGAACGTACCCGGCCATGGATGGAAGGCTCTTATAGCCCTATATATCTGCTCCGATGATTGATTCCAGTCAATTTCTCCGTCTTGTCTTTTGAGTCTTTCAGTCAGTGTTGCTTTTGAGTCATCTTGAGGAATTGGATCTATTCCGTTAGTTTGCATTTCATCAAGGGTTTCAACCAAAAGGTTGGAGCCTGTGGTGAACAACCTTTCAGTTAAAGCATCACATTTCTCATCGCTCTTAATTCTTACGGATTTCTGTTTCAAGATAGGACCTGTATCCATCCCTTCATCTATTTTCATGATCGTCACACCCGTTTCTTTACAACCCTGAAGGATTGCCGTTGCTACTGGTGAGGCTCCTCTGAACTTCGGTAGTAATGAAGGATGCAAGTTAATAATTCCTAGTGAGAATTTATCGATCACAGAACTCGGAAGAATAATTCCATATGCTGCAACTATCGCAGCCTCTGCCTCGAAAGATAGTAGGCACTCCATAGAAGAGTCCTCATCAGAAATCTTTTGTACTTCTAACGTCTGGAGGCCCATGTCGGTCGAGTGAATTTTTACGGGGGTGGAAGTGAGTTTTCTTCCTCTACCTGCTGGCCTGTCAGGCTGGGTATACACAGCGGCTATATCGTGCCCGCAATCGACCAGCTTATCTAAAACAGGAATAGCGTATTGAGGGGTCCCCATGAATATGAGTCGCAAGTTTTGTAACTCCTCAGTATGAACAAATTTGGCATTTACCAGAAGGCATTCACTATAGGACAATTGTTAGTAGTTAGATATTACTCCACCAATGCTTCACATGGGGATTCTGAAACTCATGAATTATCACAATTGGAAAAATAAGTTTGCAACCTATGTCGCGGATCACTCGATTGCGGTTATCGTCACGACCATAGCGATCAGCATTCTTTTGTTATACCCAATGATACGAATGGAACCTACCCAGCAAGCCTCCCCCAATCCTCCCGGGGAAGTTTATGACATGCAGGCTGATATAGATGACAAATTTCCAACTCCTCTCCATTTTGCTACCTACGTGTTGGAGTCCAGAAATGGAGACGTAATAACTGCTGATGTATTAAGGGAATTTGCCGGTAACCGAGATCGAGTCATCAATCTGGATGAGAAGGGAGATCTTGCCGCAGGAACCCTCCCAAGTCAGCAGTATCTATTTACCTATTTTGATAATGACTACGGGTTAAATATTACGGGTATACGTTCTATCTTGGAACCGATTGAAGCCTCTCTGGCTATGGCTGGAATAAATTTGAATGATGCTACTGATCATGACGTAAAAATGGCAGTGGGGAGAATAGTCATCAATCCAGATACCCGTTCATTTATCGATATGTTATCCACACAGGCTACTTTCGAAAATAGAAAAATAGATGGCGTCGATGTGGAATGGTGGTCTTCTCCGGCTACTATTTTTAACCTTATGGCCGATAATGAGAAGCTTGGTGGAGCGGGTTTAGAGATCGGATTAGGGGGTGGGCCAGATGTAGTTAACAAAGAGCATCTAAATCGTAGGGTCGCTTCAGTGATGAAAGGCGAATCTGAAACGTATGAGATGTGGGGAGTGGCAATCGATCCCAATCTTGAGTCTGCTGAAGAAGGTCAAACCGCGGGACTTTTTATTACATTCACCATTATCGGGGCAGTGTTGGTTGTTGGGTTGAGCCTGAAATCGTATTGGATTACTGCGATTACTGGAATAGGTTTGGGATTACTCATGGTATGGCTGAAGGGTATATCAGCTATTGTGGGTCTTAAGACAGGCTTGGTAATAGATTTGGTAGTTCCCGTCGGGATGATTTCTTTGGGTGTTGACTTCGTTGTCCACGCTGTTCGCCGATATCGCGAGGAGATCAACGAAGGTTATGCGCCGAGACGGGCCCTAAAAATCGGTCTTGCTGGCGTATTGGCTGCATTATTGCTTGCTATGGCAAGTGACAGCATAGCTTTTCTATCTAACCTAACGTCTAGTATCGAAGCCGTAATTCATTTCGGAAGTGCTGCCGCGATAGCCGTTTTGTCCTCGTTTATTATCTTGGGAGTTGTTGCGCCAGTCACGACTATGAAAATTGATGAGCTCATAGAAAAATCTAATAGATTTTATACTGGGTGGAAATCCCGGTCCTTGAGAATTGTGGGTTCTATTGCAGTCGCTGGCGCTTCGGGTGGGACCGTGATCGTTATGTTAGCGGTAGATAAAACTTACGGAGTATTGATGTTGGCGATGGCCGCCATTTTTTTCTTGGTTATTCCTGCTATTTGGCTTACTAGAACAGGTAGAAATCCCACGGGATTTCCCGAATCTCAATTCAAAGATCGGATTAGTGGGAATACCTCGAATTCTACTGTCATGCGGGTAGTTGAAAGGGTTGTAACTTTGGCAGGTTCTCATATTTTGGTTGTTTTGTTGTCTGCCACAGCATTAACGGTTCTTGCGGGAGTTTTTGCAATTAGACTGGAACCTACCTTTGATGTGAAGGATTTTTTTGACTCGAAGTCAGAATTTGTTATTGGACTGGACAAGATAGATGAACATCTTGGTGAAAGTGGAGGAGAGCCAGGTGTAGTCTACATCCGTGGGGATTTAATGGATCCTATGGCCGTTATTGCCATATCTGAATTTGTTGAGTCACTCAAGATGGTTGATCAGGTGGCTGAGACAGCGAGTGGGGAAGTGATAATTGGTCTAGATGTACTCAATACATCTAGGTTTATCGTAAACAACCACTCTGCCAGAAGTGCCATTGAGTCCGCTGCTGGGGTCAGTATTACAGATATGGATTTTAATGGTATTCCAGACACTAGAGCTCAGATGGAAGCTGCTTTTAGATACTCATTGAAAAACGGAGTAGTTGGCGAGGAGAATGTACTTGTTCTTAGGCCAGACCAAGTGAGGGGAGCAATCTACTTATCAGAATCGAAGGATACTTCTGGAAAGAAGAAAGACCTGACAACAGTATCATTCATGATCCCTGGAACTCGAGATCAAACCGTCGTTTCACAAACAGCTGATGAGTTAAGCTCTCTTCTGTCACAGCTTGAATCTCATCCATCTATAGATCGCGCTGGTTTGACAGGGTCTCCCTTCACGAGGGAAGAACAATTATCAGCTTCAACGCGTACTTTGTACACCTCTCTTCCGGTAGCTATTGCGGCTGCCACAATCTTACTTTTAGTTACGATGAGGTCGGTGAAATATTCAGTTGTGACAGTGATCCCCATAGGTTTGGTGGTTGCTTGGCTCTATGGGATTATGTCAGTAGCTGGATTTGCCCTAAATTTTGTAACAGCGATGATCGGGGCTATCTCCATAGGCGTAGGGATAGATTATTCTATTCACATGACAGAACGGTTCAGGGAAGAACTGGGACGAAATGCGTCTCGGATTCAAGCGCTTGCGAGGGCTGCGAGAGGTACAGGAGTTGCGCTGGTAGCCTCTGCTGCATCCAGCGTGGTGGGGTTTACGATTATGGGATTCGCTCCTATGCCTATGTTTGCTTCGTATGGTCAATTGACAGCGGTAATGATAACGCTTGCTCTTTTGGCATCTTTAGTCGTTCTGCCCAGTTTACTGATGCTGGTAACAAGAGAGTCTGACGATATAGTTAATTAAGTATGATGTAAGTTGCTCCGTCTCCACCTAGCGAGTCCTTCTCAGAACCAAAACTACTGACCAACGGATGATTCATAAGGTTTTCCCTTAAAGCGTTTCTTAAGGCCCCAGTTCCCTTGCCGTGTATCACTGTTACTTTGCTTAATCCATCTCTGACCGATGAATCTAGAAAAACTTCCAACATATCTAATGCGGGATCAGATCGGAGTCCTCTAACGTCCAAAACATCTTTGATTGGATCCAGCGAGCGTGGGGAAGTCCTGTTTACCTTTGTATCCGATGCTGAATAGTGGGAATCTGTATTTGGCTCAGGTGAGACAGAAGTTTTCAGAAGTTTGTCCGCTTCCACATTTAGCCTCATGCTTCCGACCAATATTTCGGCACTGTTGGTTTCAGAATCCAATTTTGTCAATGTTCCGCTGAGCGAAAGTCCAGAGACGTGGACAAGATCTCCCGTAGATAACAGATCTATAACTTTTTCCTCCGTCCTCGGAGTCGGTATATTTATCTCTTGCAACTCGCCCTGGATAATGTCTATTTCGTTGTCTACTGACTGTGAAGATTCTCTATTCCCATGCCTAGCCCACGAAAGAGCCGATTCTGCTCGAGATAATAAATTTTGAATAGTAGAGAAGTTGGATTCTGCTTTAGCCCTAACAGATTCTATAATTTCCGCTCGTCTCTCGATGAGGTATTCGATTTCTTGTTGTAGCTTGGCGCGAAGAGATCTTGTCTCAGAGAGATTTTTATTTGCCTCAGAGAGAACTTTGGATACCTGTTCACGTTCGTTACTTATGTCTGATAACCATTTTCCCATTTGGATATATTGAGGGGATAAGTTTTTCTCGGCGCTCTGTAAAATTCTTTTTGGGAGGCCTAGCCTGGATGCTACGGCCATAGCATAGCTACGCCCGGGTATGCCGATCGATATCCGGTATGTGGGTTTCAGAGTTTCAGGATCAAGATGAAAGCTGGCATTACTCATATTGGGATTGGATTCTGCCGTTGCCGCTACAGACCTGTGGTGTGTGGTAGCTACAGTAAATATGTTCTTTTCTCCGAGGTCATCTAGAACAGCCGCTGCTATAGCTGCACCTTCATCTGGATCGGTGCTGGCACCAATCTCATCAAGAAGTACGAGGGATTTTTCAGTTGAGTATGTCAGCATTTCGCTTAGTGATCTTATGTGGGAACTAAATGTTGATACTGAAGTCTCGATACTTTGCTGATCGCCGATGTCAGCAAATATAGCGTCAAAAATTGGTAATGAGCTTCCCAAATCTGCTGGTATGTGAATTCCGCATTGTTGCATTGCAGATAGCAACCCCACAGTCTTTAAGGCTACGGTTTTACCACCTGTGTTAGGTCCTGTAATAACGAGAACGTTCCAATTAGGCCCAATCTCTAGATTCAGTGGAACCATTTCATTTCCAATCAATGGGTGTCTTGCGTTATTTAGTTTTATTTCCACCTGTCTTGATTGCCCTGAGGGCATGTTGGAGAGTTGGTCCGTTTGCTGAGTAATGGCGTCACGAATAGGGTCTGGAGCCCCGAGAGAATTACTGTATCTTGATTTGGCCAGTATAAAATCTATATCTGCAACCATGTCTGTTGTGTCTGAAATTTCTGCTGAAAGAGAGCCGACCTGTGCCGATAAGTCACGGAGTATACGAGCGACCTCTCTATCCTCCTCTAAAGCTAGTTCCCTCCAGGAATTGCACAAGTTCACTGTTGAGAATGGCTCAATAAATAACGTCATACCAGTGTTAGAAGCGTCATGAACCACCCCAGGGATTCTGCTTCTCATGTTAGATTTGACTTGGACAACTAGTCGATCTCCTCTTACAGAGATGACGTCGTCTTGAATCGACCCTTCCATCTCGCTTTCGCGAATGATATGTTGCAGTGCCGTTGTAACTCGGGTGTAGGAATCTCTTACTTGCCGTCTGAGAATTCCTAGCGAGGGACTTGCTGTATCTTTTACAAGACCGTTTGGGCTGACTGTAGTGCTGATCGAATGGCTCAGATATGACAGGTCAGACATGATTCTGGCTCTGGAAGCAAGTAACATAGCCTCATCGGAATGCTCTAGTAAACTAGCTCGCAAATTGGTAAAAGTATCAATGTTTGAGGCTATTTCAATAAGCTCTTGCCCGGATAAAATCCCTCCCAGATCCGCTCTACGGACATGGTCTGAAATATTCCTTAAATTGCCAAGACCGTAATTTGAAACATTACTAAGGATGTATCTACCTTCGGATGTTTCTTTGATCAGAGTCTGGACTATGGTTTCTTCGTATGCCGGTTGCATTGAATCAGCTTTGACTTTTGATTTGTAGAAAGTCGCACTGTCGGAAATATTGGACCGTACTGATTCAAAATCAAGAAGCCTTAAGCTCCGATCTCTCAAATATTCGTGTTGATATTCGGTTCTTTTTCTTTTGATCACGGTTGATTAACCAATCGTTGTCTCTTAGTGGTGAATAAACTTTACTAGAAAGAACTTTTATTAATAAACAATATTAGCAGTTGCTATTAAAGCAAATGAGTTGCCTATGTGACATTTCAAAAGGAGTCATCAATGTATAATTTTAGAATTATGGCAACTCAAAAAATTACTGTGCGATCTCCTGCAACGTCGGCCAATATGGGCCCAGGATTTGACTCCTTGGGTATAGCTCTTGATGTTTGGAATTCAGTGACGGTCCATGAGAGAAATGATTTAGATATTAATGTTCTCGTTACTGGCAAAGGTGAGGGGGAGTTGTCTTCGGGAAGAGATAATTTAGTTTTTCAGAGCTTTTCAAGGCTTTTTGAAGAGATAGGCGAAGTTGTCCCAGATGTTTTACTTGAATGTGATAATCAGATAGAACTCGCAAGGGGTATGGGGAGTAGTTCAGCCTCTCTGGCAGCAGGCTTATTTGCTGCTAATGAATATATTGGGGCACCTCTCACTATTAATGAACTGGTCCAGATAGCAGCAGAAATGGAGGGACATCCCGATAATGTGGCTCCAGCCTTGTTGGGAGGAATGCAGATAGGAATATATGAGGAAGGTCAGTTGATCACTGCCTCTGTTCCAATTCCAGACAATCTGTCGGCAGTTCTTTACGTTCCCAACGTTCCTATGCCCACTGACGAAGCACGAACTCTCCTGAAGCCTCTCGTGGCTAGGGCTGATGCCGTGTACAACATTGGAAGAGTTGCTTTGATGGTACAGGCTATGGCGACTGGAGAGTTAGATAATCTTCGCTATGCGACGCAAGATATGCTGCATCAGCCTGACCGGCAGGGAATTTTTTTCCCTATGAAGAACATAATCAAGGCCGCCATGGATGCCGGTGCCCGCGGTGCATTTCTTTCTGGATCTGGATCGTCAGTCTTAGCATTCTGTGTGGACCGAGAATATACCGTCGGATATGAGATGGCAGATGCCGGGATGAAATCTGGATTGGATGGTGAGATAGTTGTCACACAGCCCACCGACAAAGGTACCTATGTGATTCAATAGGTGAAGAAGGCTCACTAAAATATTGGATGTTAGCTATAAGGAAAGGTTCGGAAGGAATTCATATTGTCTCTGGTAGTACAAAAATATGGTGGTTCTTCTCTTGCCAACCCTGATTTAATCAGAAATGTTGCGAGACGCGTGGCATCTGCTCATGACAGATCTGGCCAAGTTGTCGCAACGGTATCTGCGATGGGAGACTTGACCGATGACCTGCTCAAAATAGCATCACAGGTTTCAGATCGACCGGACCCTAGGGAACTCGACGTTCTTTTATCAACTGGTGAACTACAGTCCTGCGCCTTGGTTGCTATGGCTTTGAGGTCTATTGGGAAGAGGGCGGTAAGTTTGAGTGGGGCTCAGGCAGGTATACGCACTGATTCTAGTTATGGTAAAGCAAAAATATCGGGATTGTGTCCTGAACGCATTGAGCAGGAACTAAAGAATAATAATATTGTCATTGTCGCAGGGTTTCAGGGGATCACTGAAAAGATGGATATAACCACATTGGGTAGAGGCGCTTCTGATCTTACAGCAGTAGCACTGGCAGCAGCTCTCAAAGCAGACCGGTGTGAGATATATACGGATGTCGACGGTATATATACTGCGGACCCTAGGATGGTACCGAAAGCTCAAAAGCTAGATGAGATTGGTTTTGAAGAGATGCTAGAACTAGCCAGCTACGGGGCAAAAATGAATCCAAGGTCTGTCGAGTTAGGCATGGTTTATAACGTACCAATATTGGTCGCTTCTAGTTTTGAAGATCTTCCAGGCACACTCATTCACGGAGGAGCTGATATGAACATTGAAGTTGGTGAAATACGTAACCGGGTGAGGGGAATTGCCACTGAAAAAGAGGTTGCCAAAGTAACTGTGTATTCCGTTGTTGACAGACCTGGTGTTGCGGCCTCCTTATTTGAACCTCTTGCTAATGCCGATATCAGCGTGGATGTAATCGTGCAGAATGCCAGTGTGTCGGGTACCACTGATTTGACCTTTACGGTTAAGTCATCTGATCTTGATGCGACCATGGATGTGGTCCGCTTAGTTTCCAAAAATTTGGGTATGGAAGATGTCGGATACTCGACTGGTTTAGCCAAGGTAAGCATAGTGGGTACTGGCATGCAAGATTCGCCAGGTTATGCAGCAAAGATGTTTGCAGCTCTTTCGGAAGGCAATATCAACATCGAAATGATAACCACCTCAGAAATTCGGATCACATGTTTAGTTAAGGAGGAATCCACCGCTGACGCTGCGAAAGTATTACACGAAGCTTTTGAACTAGATAAAACGAAATAGTCTGTGTCGGTTGCTGTTTCCATAATGCTTTGAATATCTCTTAATGATTAATACCTGTCACAACTGGCTTTTATCGATTGTTATCCCCACCTACAATGAGGCTGATAGGGTTTTGCCGACTTTGGAGTCTGTTGTAGCATTTTTGCGCCTTCAAACATATAGTTGGGAGGTCATAGTAGTCGATGATGGAAGCTTCGATAAAACTCCTTCTATAGTCTCCAACTGGATAGAAGAAAATATCGGTGCAGGTGAATTCTGTAGGGTTATATTAGTAGATCATGGAGGGAAAGGTTCTGCGGTCAAAGTAGGTATGTTATCTGCTGGGGGAGCATACAGACTTATGTGCGATGCAGATCTTGCTGTATCACCTGAACAAATAGGGAAATTTGTAGGATTTATTGAACGTGGGAACTACGATATTGTGATTGGTTCTAGGCAGGTCGGAGGAGCTCAGCGTCTTCATGATTCGCCTCTCCGATATTTTACAGGTCGTTTATTTAACTGGTTCGTTCGAGCTATAGCAGTGCCGGGAATCCAAGATACTCAATGTGGCTACAAATGTTTTACAAAAGAAGCGGCTGAATATTTATTTCAAAAACAAAGAGTCAAGGGATGGGGCTTTGATGTCGAAATCCTTTTTTTAGCCGCAAAAGAGAATATGGACATTTTGGAAATGCCCGTATCTTGGGTAAATGTTGAGAAAAGTAAAGTACAGATCCATAAAGCCTCTCTGGAAATGGTCCGTGATACTCTTTTAGTCAGGCTGCGCTATCTTTTTGGTAGATATAAATAAGAAACATTTTTTGATGGTATTTCAGAATTGTCCTCCGTTTACGTGGTTATCCCGACTTATAACGAAGCAGAGAATCTCCCTTTATTGGTCCATAGGTTGTTTGATCTGAATGTAGATGGACTTGGCTTAATAGTTGTTGACGACTCATCCCCTGATGGAACAGGGGAATTGGCCAAGTCTCTATCTTCAAAATATGAGAATGCTATAACTGTAATATCCAGATCATCAAAGGAAGGTCTTGGTACTGCCTACAAAGAGGGCTTTGAACTGGCACTACATTTAGGTTGTGATGCTGTAATACAGATGGACGGGGATCTGTCTCACAGGCCTGAATATATTCCGGAAATGTTAAGCCTGTTGGGAAAGTATGATGTGGTGGTTGGATCCAGATATATAGAAGGGGGAGGAGCCGATGATAAGTGGGGGTTAAGGCGTAAGGTGCTTAGTGGTGTAGGGAACTTTGGCATTAAATTAGTTTCAGGCATACAGGTTAAGGACGCGACTTCCGGGTTCAAAGCATTCAGAATTTCTACATTGCGAACCATCAGGTGGGAAAATATTCTATGCAAGGGATTTGGCTTTCAGTCAGAAGTTGCTTTTCATTGCCAACATTTGAAATATGCTGTTCATGAAATGCCCATCGTTTTTGAAGAAAGGTTGGTTGGTAAGTCTAAAATGTCGATCGGGATCGTGCTTGAGGCGATGTTTCGTATGTTATTTCTTCGACTATTCGGTCATGCTGGTGTTCAAAAATGAGCCTATAGTGGGCGTGAAATGTATTGAACTCTGTAAATAACGCTGATTAGAATGCCGTCACCTTGGCTATTTAGAACCAAGATGAATGAGGATTAAAACGTGAAAGCTAATCAGTTGACAGAGGTTCTGCTATTCAGAAAAGAACACTCCATAGAGGCGCAGAAGCTTGCTCAGCATGGACTTTGGGAAGAAGCAGAGGTGGCTTACTATGGAATTGTAGAGCAGTTGCCAGGTGATGATTCTGCTCATACGAATAGAGCCCGAGCCTTAATGAATCTCTCGAGAGAGGATGAGGCGGCGGAGCATCTTCAAGCAGCGACGGGACTGCAAAAAGTTAAGGAAGATCGTACAAAAAAAGCGGTTCAACATGCAGTGAATTTCTCCTGGAAAGAGGCTGCTGACATGAATCAAATGATTGTTGAAGATTTTCCCTGGGATTTGGAGGCATACAATCGCCTTGGAAAGGCTTTCTTAGAACTGGGCAAAAACAGGAAAGCATCTGACGCGTTCCGTTGCGCATTAGTTATATCTCCCAAGAGTCCTATAGCAAGTAAAAACCTCGACAGGCTCGAGAAACTCAGTCGTACGGCTGGGTCAAAATCTGTGGAATCTCAATCTCAAGCAATAAATTTTATTGAGGAAACCGGAAAGACTGGTGTAACAAAGCTGGTTAACGTTCCTCGTGATTTAGATTTTTCAATACTTGCCTCAGGCCATTCTGTTGAATTATTCGTCAACGGTAAGGGTATGAGAGTTAAAACAAAGTCTGGAGAGGAAATTGGTGCTGTAGAGGCAAAAATAGGTTCTAGGTTGAGAAGGTTGATGGAGGGTGGTAACAAATATGAGGCCAGTATAACCAGTGCTAGAGATAGCAATATTTCCGTTATTATTCGTGAAGTATATAGAGATCCAGCGCAGGCACACATCGCCTCATTCACTGGCAAAGCTGAAGGATTGCCTACAATTCCCAATACATCAATAGGGTATCTAATTAACGATGGAGATAAGTTAGCGAATCTCAAAGATTGGTCCAGTGATGACACTGAATCAGGGGACGAACAGGTATTTACTCCTTCCATACCAAGATTGATCTCAGACGAATCATCTATGGGTGATGAAGACTACTAACAATCTTCAGAATCGCCTTGTCCAGAATTTTCGCCTGTAACCGTTCGATAGTAAATTCCCCATTTCTGCATTATTTTTTGCAGACTTTCATCGTCAAGGTTCGTAATGTCACTGAAAAACCCTGCAATAGAGTGGGCGTGCAAAAGACTTTCACTACATACCCAGTTAGCTTCTGAAGGAACTACGTACAAAACACCGTTTTGATGTTCACATTTTATATTTATACGCTTGCTGCCGTCGTTCCCTCTTATATTTAGCCCATTTTCTTCCATATTTCCCCCGACACATTTTCAAATCAGTATTAGTTCAGTTTAATACTAATTCTTAGTTGATCGATTTTATTTATGATGGGGATGGTTTATTTTTCAATATGGCAAGTTTTTTAAGCACGCTGATATAATGCGGCACCGTGCCCTATCCTAGTAGTGTTTAGATGATACAAAAATAGCCCAAATTTGAGGAGAATGTGATGACCCCTCACGTAACAGATGGAAATCTAGAAATCTATAAGATCACATGCGGTCCCTACGATAACAACGCATACCTGGCAGTGTGTGGTAGGACTCGTGAAAGTATCCTTATTGATACCCCAGCAGATCCTGAAGAATTGATAGCAATAGCTTCAACAACGAAAGTTAGGTCCATTGTTATAACTCATAACCATATGGACCATTTGCTAGGATTTGATCAAGTAACTGGTGAGTTCGAAGTTCCTGTGGGTATAGGTAGTCCTGATGCACATGCTCTCTCTGTCAAACCAGATTTTCTATTAGTGGATGGAGAAGATATCGAGTTTGGGGATATGGTACTGACTCCAATATCTACTCCAGGTCATACTGACGGATCCACTTGTTTGAGAGTGGGTAGTCATATCTTTACGGGTGACACGCTGTTTCCTGGAGGACCGGGTAAGAGTCGCTCACCTGAGGCTCTGGAAGAGTTGATAGCTAGTATTGAGTCACGTCTTTTAACCTTACCCAAAGATATGGATTTTTATCCGGGCCATGGTTCTGACGGAAAATTGTCTGATTCTATTCAACACTACGAGGTTTATAAATCTAAGCAGCATCCGGTGGATCTTTGCGGAGACGTTGAATGGCTGAATAGCTAGATAACCTTTTTGTGTTTGTGGCTTTATGGAATAAAAATATGTATCGGCGAATGGAGCTTGATACAAAACTGCTACTGGCATCATTGCTGACGATCGTCATTTGCTATGGGTCGATCGCAACAATGAAACTTTTGATAATTCCTTTTTTGTCGACTGCCGGGCGTTCTTATTTTTTCCCATGGATACTAGCTCTTCCCCAGGTATTTCTAGTGGTTTTTGTATCAGCACTGTGTTTTCGGTACCGAGTTATCAGGTATAAGGATTTGGGATTTCAAGCACCCAGCTTTAGGAATTCCTATTTTTTGGCATTTTTGTGTGTAATGGCCAATATTACAGTTGTCGTTATTTATATGATTATTGCTACATACTTCGGGGTAAAATTTTTATATACACCCGAGATACCAAAAGATATTCTTGGGTTTGGGTGGTTCATATTCCCGAATTTATTTGCGATTTGTATTTGGGTCCCAGTCATTGAAGAATTATTTTTTAGAGGATTTCTTTTAAGGTTGTTTATGCGGCGATGGGGAACATTCTCCGCCGTAGTAATGTCTTCCTTGGTTTTTGCAGTTCTTCACGGGCACATAGGTCTTCTAATTCCTTTATTTATCTGTTCGATAGTTATTTCTCTTCTTTATATTAGGTCTGGTTCTATTTATCCTTCTATACTCGCTCACGCAGGCGGGAATTTATCAGTTTCACTGGTTGCGGCATCTGCTTGAATTAACGAAAATGTCAGTTAAGAGTGGGTTAAAATTTAAGTTCCTAACGTTTTGGCAATAGATCCTTTTATAATAGAGATTCCAATATGAACACTTTGAAAAATAGAATTGATCAGAGGCTTGAGAAGCTTAGTTCGGAAAATAGGCCTGCCTTGGTTCCTTACTTAACAGTAGGCTATCCTAGCGTTGAACTCACAGTTCCCATTGCAACGAAAGTTCTTTCCTCAGGTGCAGATATGTTGGAGTTAGGAATACCTTTCAGCGATCCTTTAGCGGACGGGCCAACTATTCAGGAGACAAGTTTCATAGCATTGGAGAATGGAACTACTATCAGTACTGCTATTGAGTCCGTCAGAGAAATACGCACGATTGACAATGAATCTCCATTGATTTTCATGGGATATTTCAATCCGTTTCTCAGATATGGATTTGAAAATTTACTCATGGATATAAAGTCAGCTGGGGTAGATGGTCTTATAGTGCCTGATCTTCCAACTGAGGAATCAGATGTGTTATTCGCGGAATGTCGGAAACAAAGTATTCATTTAATTCCTCTTTTGGCTCCAACCAGTACTGATGCGAGGATAGAATCTGCGTGTAAAACTGCAGGGGGATTCATTTATTGCGTGAGTCTTACGGGTGTTACTGGTGCTAGAAATAGACTGTCTTCTGGTGTTGAGGAATTGGTTCGTCGTATTAGAGCTTTCACAGATCTTCCTGTTTTAGTTGGATTCGGCATATCTAGTCAGTCTGATGTAGATAGGATTGGCCAATTTGCTAGTGGGGCAGTGGTAGGTAGTGCGTTCTTAGACGCTGTAAGTAAAGCAGATTTTGGCAAAGAGGTGGAGACGGCTTCCCAATTTGTTAAAGGTCTTACAAGGCAAGGATAAATTTGTATTATTCTGAGTCAAAAGTTGTTAGGAGTATTAAAGATGAGCAAAGTTAGGGCCATAAGGGGAGCCACCACTGCAGACGAAAATACTAAAGATGCTATTGTGGATGCTACTCGTGAAATGTTGGAATCCCTAGTGGAGGAAAACAGCTTTGAATTGGACGATGTCATAAGTGCGTTTTTTACAACTACCAGGGACTTGAATGCACAGTTCCCTGCAGTTGCCGCTAGAAAGATTGGTTGGGTGGATGTTGCTTTGATGTGTTCGCATGAGATGTTTATAGCTGATGCACAAGAGAGATGTATTAGAGTTATGGTCCACATAAATTCAAATAGATCCGCCAAAGAAATTAATAATGTCTACCTAAAAGATGCGGTTAATTTGAGAAAGCGCGGCTTTGAAGAGGATATTTAAGAAGTTTGGCGGTTTTTGGGTTGTTGCAGCATTTGGATGATGTTGCCGTCGGGGTCCTCAAATGTGGCTACCAATCCCCCCCAGTGTTCTAATTCAGGTTCCCTAATGAACTTTGTTCCATGAGCCTTTAATCTGGATCTAAGCTCATTAATATCGGTTACATTGAAATTTATCATCGTTCGAAATTGGTCTTTGGATCGTTCAGTAACTCTTGAATGAAGACCGATACTAAATCGTATTTCTTCTTTTCCACTATTCCATTTATATGCGATGAAGTCCTCTCTCATCGAATGAGGAGTCAATCCGAGGGCTTGTTCATAAAATTGTTTTAGGCGTTTTAGGTTGTCCGTCCAGACAATTATTCCCGATAAATTTTCTATCATTGGCCGATCCTTTTAACTCAATACGAGTAGTGCACAAAATACTTGTTATAGCTGGCTAAATACTACTATCTGTCTTCGTTCAGATAATGGTTATAATATGGCATAGGAGACAGTGAACGGGTGTGAAATGCCCTAGGGTGGAAGAAAGCTAACAGAGGGTCTCTAAAAAGGAGGTAGGTAACATTGGATAGTAGTAGTAGGAGGCGGACCAGGTAGGTGTTCCTTGGAACGCCTCCACATACAGGGGCTCCGGGTTTCCCGGGGCCCCGACTTTATTCATTCAGATTTATTTCTTCCCTTCAAAAAACCTTCTCGGATTATTTACCATAATGTCATCTATCTGTTCCTGTGACGCGCCCAGTTCTCTAAGACGTGGAAGGACTTTTCTTGTAATGAACAAATACCCATCTGGATTGGATTGCTTTCTGCTGACTTGACCCTCTTTAGAGTCAATACTTAGGGTTACCGACCAATCATGTCCCAGCATAATACGTTTTCCGTAACCATCAGAAACGAGTTTCATCGCTGTTCGGGTTCTCTCTTCCCAATCTGGTGTGCCGGGTGATCTTCCTCCTGGATATCTGTCTAACCCTATCCAAACACCTTTATCGAGTAGAGATTCCAAATAGAAAGTGTCGGTCGTGTCATTACTATGACCAATGTAGACACGATTGAGATCCACTCCCTCATCCTCAAATATTCGAACTTGCTGCTCGCCCACTCTGTCAGGTGCCCATGTGTGGGTTGAAATAGGTACATTAGTTGATTTTTGAGCCCGGGCGGCGGCTCTTAGGATGATTTCACCTTCTCTGGTTACTCCTCCAGCATCATTGGCTACTTTTATAACGCCTGCTTTTATGCCAGTCCCTTCAATGCCTTCTATAATTTCACGTTGGTAAAGTGAGGCAATGCTATCTGAAGTGGCGTTCCAAAATGCCCGCGGTATGTCCCGCCAGGTGCCAGTGGCACATATTATGTTTATTCCAGACTCTCGAGAAACCTGTTCGATTAATCTGATATCTCTTCCTAAATCGAGTGTGGAAACATCGATTATCGAATCTAACCCTTCCTTTTTTGCTCCCGATAACGCTCTGATACCTTCTTGAATGGATTCCTCACGTCGGATGAATTCAGGATATATCTGTGGTATTCCAGCCGAACTGACAACCACATGTTCGTGTGACAACGTAAATCCCAAATCTGAGGTATCCATTGGTCCTAACACAGATTCTATTTTGGCCATATCAAACTCCCACTGTTGTTACATGGAAAATGTTATTCAGAAGCTATCGGGTTTCTAAGTGTTCCCACTCCACTTATCTCAATCTCACATATGTCTCCAGCTTTCATGTTTTCCGATGATCCATCGGTTCCCATCCAAACGACATCTCCGGGATAAAGAGTTATATATTTTGTTATTTCAGAGATATATTTTTGTACCCCAAAGATCATATCGTTCGTTGCAAATTTAATAACTTCTCGGTTGTTTAACCTAACAGTTGTGATCATGTCTTCCAGACTAGCATCTGTTTCGATCCATGGGCCCATTGGTTTGAAGGTATCGCTGTTTTTTGCACGCCACATTGTTCTGTCCGAAGCCTGCCATGTTCGTTCACTTACATCGTTGCCAACACTGTACCCAAGCACGCAATCCAGAGCATTTGATTCACTAATGTTCTTTGTTTCTTTCCCTATAACAACGACCAATTCTGCTTCGTATTGCACTTTTTCGGTGGCGTCTTTTGGTACTACGATCGGTTGCCCGTGGGCGATTAAAGCGTTTGGAGCTCTGTATCCGATATCTGCTTTATCAGGAATATTAGGTTCTGTACCTAGCAATTTCGCAGCCTCTCTGACATGTTTTTCATAGTTAATTCCTGCTGCATAAAACGTAGGGGGGTTAACTGGAGGCAATAATTGAATGGATTCGTAATTGTGGAGTGTTCCAGATTCCGTATAGGAGTCAAATGGGGATCCGTAAACTTCCTTTACCTTATCTCCTTCAAGAATTCCGTAAAAGGTTTTACCATCAGATTGATATCTTACCCACTTCATTATTAACTTCTCCTATTATTAATCTTGGATTGCGATATGGATATTAAATATCCATATATAAACATGCCGTAGCCAGATATGACGTTTGGTTTTAGGCAGAATATACTAAATTTGTCATCTAAACCTTCGAATACTGAGGCTCTGCTATTTGGGTGCCATCAGGAAGGTCAGTGATCGTAAAATCACCAAAAAGAAGTGGAGCTTCTTCTCTCATGATTTTTAGCATTTCGATCGCAAGATATCTAATCTCCCAATCTGCGTATACTGCTCCTCTCATCTCAAAAAAATGACGCAGCGCCCTGACGTTAGCAGTTACGAATATTTTTGTCTCTGTTGCATTAGGCAATACTGAACGTGCCGCTTGTCGGATTGCCTTTCTGCGATCGGTGTTAAGTTCAAACAGGTCACGTGGAAGTGATTCTTCAAGTGCTTCAACCAGTTTCTTGTAGCTGGCAGAAGCACTTTGTAAAGCTTCGTCTAGGATTTCCCGGGCTGTTTCGGCTCCCTTCCGATTTTTTAGCAAGGCGGGTGGTACCACAAAAGTACCTTCTGTTTCATCAACGTATCTCTGGGATCTTTGGCTATAGGCAAAGCCCGCACGATGACGAACCAGTTCGTGGGTTAAGCTTCTGGATACTCCTGTTATTACGAAACCGTAGTTGACATGCTCAAATACACTTCCGTCCTTGGAACTTAAGAGATTATTGATGAAGTCTGTTATGTCTCGTCGTCCTCTACCGTAACTCATGTAGCACATTCGGGCCGATATCTCTACGACAGCAGCAGATTCGTCATCACCCGCTCTTATTGTGTCTGGTATAGGGGGTACGTCTTCATCTTGAAAAAATATAGCAACACTTTCCCAGTCTACGGAGGGGCGGGTTACTAGATACACGCTCGGCTTTTCTTTGAATGCCATATGAGTCTCCAAGTCTGTGTGTTTAGGAACAGTCTAACATTATGAAAGCATCATATTGTTTTGCTTTTGTGTTGGTTATATTGATTAGATCCGGTTATTGCCGAACGATACTACATTGGCTGTGGAGTGTGGCTTTTCCAGCGATTGACTGCAGCTTCTGCTCGCGGACTTATTGCATTTTTGATTCTTATGTTTAGAAGTGCAGGACGTTCTAATTTGAAAGCTCGTTCAAGTGCATCGGGGAGCTCTGCTGGATGTTCAACCAATTCGCCATGTCCCCCTAAGGCTTTAACAATCTGATCATATCTCGAGGGAAGTAAGTCGGTTGCGACAGTTTTTCCGAAGACGCCTAGTTGTATTTGGCGATCAATGCCCCATGCAGAATCATTTCCCATTATTCCGACAATTGGGATGTTGTGGCGAACGGCCGTGTCGTACTCGAGGCCATTGAACCCGAAGGCTCCATCCCCAGTAAACATAATTACCCTTCTGTCAGGGTATGCAATCTTAGCGGCCATTGCTGTCGGAAGAGCCTGTCCAAGCATTCCAAGCGTGGGCAAATACCACCAGGAATTTTCAACATTGGATTGGTAATATGCCCTCCCAAAGTGGCAGAAGTCACCGCCATCAAACACCAATATGTCATCGTCTTGAAGGTGTCTAGCGACGATCTGGTGCACATAGGCAGCGTGCATTGGAGATTCTTCTAAAGCGATTTCTTGTAAATCGCGAGTTTGACTCACTTGGTCATTTTTGAGTACATCGAGCCATTCAAGGTGGGACCATTCATGTTTAGATGCTTCATCGGCCAATTGTCTCGCTACTTCTGAAATGTCACCAACTATTCCTACGTCAACCCCTCTGTTTCTTCCTATCACAGAGCCATCAGGATCTATCTGAATTATTTTCGCTTCCTTGGGAACTACAGGTGCCATTGCATATCCGACAACTAGGTCTTGCTTTCGCCCCATTAGTATTAGAAGGTCTGTTTCACCAATTCTTCTTGCTGCCTTATTGAGACCGCTGTCGAAGAATCCTCTGCTGTACGGGTGAGTATCTGCTACTAATCCCCTGGCATCCCCTTCCGACATTAACGGGAACTTAATTGTTTCAATAAGGTGTTCTAATTCAACTCCAGAACCTGAGTAGGAACCAGCACTACCAAGGATTATAAGAGGCCTCTCAGCCTGTTTCATGAGTTCCACAGCTTCTTTCACTTGGGAGGTGGAAGCAGTGGATGATTGCTTTGGCCTGTACTGGGCTGGGTGGTAAAAAGTTACGTCATCTTCGTCCACTTCCATTTGTTGAACATCTACAGGAATAGTCAAATGTACTGGGCCTCGTCGGCCGTCGAAGGCGATACGGATAGCTTCTGCAATGAAGTCTGGAATTCTTTTTGGATCTGTAACCATTCGGCTGTACTTTGTCGTAGGCGCAGCCATTCCAACTTGATCTATCTCTTGCATTGCCCCTCTGCCTAATTCCTCAAGCTCTGCACATCCACTTATTGATAGTAGAGGACTTTCGGAATGCAATGCATTTGCCAAGCCTGGGATCGCGTTGGCGAATCCAGGGGTTGTATATACGGCGACACCCAGTTTACCGGTTAATCTGCCCCATGCGTCAGCCATATGAACCGCCGCCTGTTCGTGCCTTGTGTCATAAATGTGGAATCCTTCATCACTCATCACGTCAAGAGCGGGAAGGACGTGATCGCCTGCGAGCGTGAAGATATTTTCAACTCCCTCCATTTTCAGAGATTTAGAGATCAAGTGGCTTCCAGTTACTATGGACATTTTTATCCTTCTTTCTTTATTGGGAAATAATATTCTATTCAGTGTGAAATAGAGGACCGGCTTATTTTTAGCTGTGTATATGTCTGTGTCAAGCTGTCGACCAAAATAGAAGTACATCAATGTCCATAATCGCTGATTTGGATTCCACGTGTTCTCGTTGGTGGCAGGTTTGGTCACGTGCTATACTCAAGTGTGGTAAAAATCGTGAACAATAAGCGTAAGGAGCTTTTCCCTTTGGCAGATCGTAAGAGAAATTATGAATTAGTGATGGCGCTTACTCCTGTTGTTAACGAGGCGGAAGCTGAGGCCATAGTAGAAAATATTACGGGATTTGTCTCAGATCAGGGCGGTGAAATAACTGAAAGTGAGACATGGGGTATAAGGCGGCTTTCTTATCCGATTAAGAATTTTCAAGAAGGTAATTACGTAAGAGCGCTTCTATCGATTGATGCCTCTTCCGTGACCGAGCTGGACAGGACATTACAGGCAAACGAAGAAGTTCTTCTTCACATGGTTTCCAGGGTCTGATAGCAAACTTATTTTTATAAGGATAAATAGCTATGACAATGAATAAAATTCTTGTGATTGGCAATCTGGGGTCTGATCCTGAAATGAGGTACACCCCAAACGGAAATGCTGTCACATCGTTTAGTGTTGCTACTAATAGGCGCTACAGGACATCTGATGGGGAGACTAGGGAAGAGACAGAGTGGTTCAGGGTGAACGCGTGGAATAGACTGGGAGAAACGTGTAATCAATATCTGCAGCGTGGAAGTAAAGTATACGTGGAAGGAACTTTGACTAGTGGAGCCTATCTTTCCAATGACGGAGATCCACGGGCTTCTCTAGATATTCGTGCAACTGAAGTGAGATTCTTGGATAGTAGAAATTCTGGTCCAAGTAACAGTATGAATGAAACATATCCTAGCCAAAGCCAAAGCCAAAGCCAAAGCAAAGAGTCTGGTCAGGGTTCGCAGGTTACCGCTCAGGATGGTGAAGAATTTGATGATTTACCTTGGTAAAGTCTTGTAATCGCAGATCTGTTGCTGAGAGACTGTGGCATGTATGGTTTGTTTTTAGCCACAAGACTTTTCTGAATTATAATTAATATAAGAATAGAATAATTTAATAAATTTCACCCATGGGGGGGAATAATGACAACAGATACAAGTCAGTCGGGAAGACCTCAGCAAAGAAGGCCCCGCCCGAAGTTTTTTTCGAGGCGAAAAGTATGCCAATTTTGCGTGGATAAAATTGAAGATATTGATTACAAAGAAACAGATAGACTGAAGCGATTTCTTTCAGACCGTTTCATGATAGAAGCAAGGAGAAAAACGGGGGTATGCTCGCGGCACCAGCGGGCGCTTGCGAGGGCTGTGAAAAAAGCGCGTGAGCTTGCACTGTTACCTTTTACCTCCTCTCATAAGGGATCTTTTGCTATCAATTTCAGGCCTCGAAATTAGGCCATAATAAGTTTGTTGCTGCGGACTGTTAGTTTCGCTTGGACCTAATTATGTGTTTGCAGATGACTTTTTTATATAGAGGCGAAAAGTTAGCTGAATTTAGGTTGCACGGTTAGTTTATTGGCGGATTCTAATCCAATAAAAAAAGCTTCTGAAAGTCGTCAATCCAGTAGAAATAATCTGGATAGACGGCATCAGGCTATGAGACAACCCCGTCTCCGAAGAAGACAGAGATTGGTGATGGGATCAGTTGGTGTCGCCATTTTTTTGATATTGGCGGTATTTGCTATTGGCTATGTTGTCGCATTTGTTCTTCCACCAAGAGAACTTGTAGTTAGGGTTAATGACGTGCAATACACCCGTGGTGATTTGGTGGAACTGGTCAGAATAAAGCAGAGAGGTGCTGAGTTTGGGGGCGAGTCCATTGATGCCAGCACCAACATTTTTGAGTCTCTTCAGACTGTAGTTGAAAATGAGATTATTAAGCAGAGTGCCCCATCGTTGGGGATAACGGTGTCTGATGATGAAATTGATAATCGCGTCGATATTATGATGAGACCAAGCGAGGAAGAATCTCTTGGAAAGAATAAAGATCAGATAAGTCGCGAGACGAAGGAAAGATATTCGACATATTTGAATATTGTGCAAATAGACGAACCAACTCACAGAGAGTTGGTAAGAAAGAGCATGCTTCGAGAGAAAGTTCGTACCTCGGTTGGAGACGCGGTCCCATTCATTGCTGAGCAGGTTCATTTATTTCGCCTCGTTATGTCATCAAGGGGTGAAATTGACATTATGAATATCAAGTTCGATGACGCAATAAGAGGAGCTAACAATCCTTCTAGTTATCAGGCTGCATATTTTGAGATAGTCAGGGAATTTTCAGAAGATCTTCCTGAGACCGTTCGTAGGGGTGGTGAGATAGGTTGGATAGCAAAAGGTGTTATCCCAGACTATGAATATTCATTCTTTGATTTAGAACCGGGTGAAATGAGCGATCCGGTTCCTAATGTTGATAACAAGAATCAACTTTATTTCTTCATGATTAGTGATAAGCAGAAAGGGAAGGAATTATCCCCAAGTGTTAGAGATGAGTTGAAGAATAAAGCACTTGTGGAATGGGTCAATAAACAAAGGAAGGCTCACGATGTATATGCGGTGTTCAACTCGGATATATATAACTGGATATTTGAGCAAATGAAGATAAGTATTGATATTCCAGAACCAACTCCGGATCCCTTTCAACAAATTTTGGGTGGTTTTTAAGATATACCTTGACTAAGTCAGTTGGAATAGCCATGTTAGGGATGGGAGTGGTTGGCTCTGGTGTGGCCAGGGCTCTTTCACAAAAATCTGATTCGTTGGCGAACCAGATTGGTGCAAATGTTTGTCTTAAATCAGTATTGGTTAGAGACAAAACTAAACAGCGATCCTTTGAAATTGCTCAGAATTTATTTACAGATAACTTTGATGAAATACTTGAACGCACTGACATAGACATTGTGGTGGAAGTTATGGGTGGGGAGCATCCTGCTCTTGAGTTCATATTAGCGGCTCTTGAATCCGGGAAACATGTTGTTACAGCCAACAAGGAAGTGATGGCTAAACATGCTCCAGATATATTTGCAGCTGCTCGGAGAAAGGATGTTAGGGTGCTATTTGAAGCCAGTGTTGCGGGAGGGACTCCGGTGGTATCACCGCTGATGCGGGACCTTGTAGCAAACGAAGTTGTTAGCATCAAGGCGATTATCAATGGTACGACTAATTACATTCTCACAAGAATGTCATCCGAACAAATTGATTACAAGACGGTGCTGAAAGATGCTCAAAATCTTGGATATGCAGAACCGGATCCTACCAATGATGTAGAGGGAATTGACGCTGCATACAAACTTGCTATCTTGTCTACACTTGGATTTCGGGCCCAGGTAAAAGATTCTGATGTTTTCTGCGAAGGTATTACCAGTTTAAGTGCCAAGGATTTTCAATATGCTGATGAACTAGGGTATGCGATAAAGTTGTTGGCGATATCTTCACGAATTAATGGTGAGGTTCAAGCGAGAGTCCATCCTGCTCTAATAGAGAAAGATCAGATGCTTGCTAAAGTGGATGGAGTTCTGAATGCCATAGAAATTGAGACAGATCTTACTGGACGGGTACTATTTCATGGTCCAGGTGCCGGTTCGATGCCTACTTCAAGTGCCATTGTTGCCGATATTATAAATATCGGTCGGAATGTTGCTGGTAACGCTGCATATCTAGATCCTGTGAGGTTGTCTGAGTCAATAAAGGTGCAATCTATTTCCGATCTCCAGACTAAGTACTACTTTCGATTGGAAGCTAAAGACGAGCCTGGTGTTTTGGCACAAATTGGGTCTGCGCTCGCACTTAATAAGATAAGTATTTCCTCTTTCATACAAAAAGGCTTTGATCCTGAACAGGGGACCGCTGAACTGGTTATAATGACTCACCGGGCGACTGAAAGATCGGTTCAATCTGCCCTTAAGGATATAAAGGATTTGGACGTTGTGGCTAGGATTGGGAATATGATTAGGGTTTCAGAATAATGGAAGTTGATGAGATTACTTATTACACGTGGGGACGTTGAAGCACATGCAAGAAAGTGAGAGCGGAGCTCTCGCAGGCCGGATTCGAACTTTTGGAGAGAGACTTTTTCAAAGAAGTGTTTTCCCGGGATGAACTAGTTGGCATTATTGGATCTAGAAGTCCCGAAGATTTTTTTTCGTTCCGAAGTCCGTCATTTAAGAAACTTGGTCTTGATCGGGAACACTTAAAAAATGATGACCTTATTGATCTAATGCTGCAGGAACCTAGACTCATTCGGCGCCCGTTAATTTCTGGTCGCGGTATGCTTTTTGTTGGTACAGACAAAAAAGCTTTGAGAGAGTTTTCCAATTAGATAAATAGTGCTCAAAATGGCTACTTTGGATTTTGGTTCATGCATATAATTTATCTATTCCGACTTTTTTGGGCTATGAGGATTTATTGATGATAGAACTTCAAGGAAAATCTGCAATCGTTACTGGGGGTGGTAGTGGTATCGGAATGGGAATTGCGAAAGTTCTTTCAATGGCGGGAGTTTCAACGGTACTTGTCGACAAAAATTTTGAGAACGTGCGAAAAGTATCTGATTCTTTAGCAGGTAATCATGTTCCTTATAAGGCAGATGTGACGGAGGAAAGAGATGTTGAAAGAATGGTTTCGTTTGCCTTAGATACATTTGGAAAGATTGATATCTTAGTTAACAATGCTGGAATTGTTGGGGCGTCCAATTGGTGGGAAAGAGATATCCCCAATGACGACGACTGGGATCAAGTACATTCAGTAAATGTGAGAGGTATAGTTCGAGTAACACAGGCCGTTTCTGATCATATGAAAGTTATGAATTATGGCAAAATTGTTAATATTGCCTCGATAGCGGGCAGACGAGGAAGCCCAGATCTTCCTCACTACAGCACCACTAAAGCCGCCGTTATTAGCTGGACTCAATCCAGTGCCCTACAGTTGGCAGAGTTTGGCATAAATGTAAACGCCATTTGCCCAGGTTTATTATGGACACCAATGTGGGAGGCTATTGCGAGGCGGAGAACTCTTATCTCTAAAGCCTCAGTGAGTGAGCAAGATGGCAGAGATTTTTTTGAAAAAATTGTTCAGGACACTATTCCTATGAAGAGAGAACAGACTCCTGAAGATATAGGTAACCTATGTGCTTTCTTAGTATCAGATCTGGCACATAATATTACCGGTCAAGCAATAAATGTTGACGGAGGGCGATTCAGTAACTAGCCGACTCGCTTTTCATAAAAAGACATGGAAATATTGCCAATATGCAGATAATGCCGGCAGTTTGATAAAAGTCGCTGAATATAGAGACGCCAATTCCTGTGATGCTACTTTGGAACTCATCTAAACGTGTAGACATTTGTGTAGTTGTTTCCCCAGCAGTTAGCATTGGAACCTCTACACCTAGAAGTAAATTTTTAAATCGTCCTGACCCCCATGCAGCTATAGCTGAGATTCCCAAGGTCATCCCGATAAATCTGGATGTGGTGATAATGCCGGCTGTTGCGCCCCTCATTGTTTCTCCCCCAGAGTTAACAGCTGTAAGAGTAACGGGGGCTATGATTAATCCAAAACCTAATCCAGCAATTATCAAGTGTATGCTCATCAGCGGGTCTTTTATGTTTTGGTCCCAGTATTGCATTAGTAGAAGGGCACTACCGCACATAACCAGAGCCACTATTGATGGAATTCTTCGGTCGAGATTCTTAATTAAGATACCTCCAAGTACTGCTCCAATTGGTATGGCTATCGTGAGGCGTGAGAGAATCAACCCACCTTCCATCGGCGATTTCATTAAAATTGTATTTGCCATTAGGGGAATCGTTACCAAGGCAATCATCAAGCTCGCTCCGTAAAGTATATTTACGATGTTAGATGCAACAAACTCCGTATTCCTAAAGAGAACTAAGGGAATAATGGGATTAGATATTCGGGCTGCTAGGAAGGGGTAGCCTACTATGCAAGCTATTCCCAATGTAAAGTATATATATATATAACTACTGGATTCGCCCAGAGATGAACATCCTAGCGTTATCAGGCAAAGGGCTCCTGCTACCATTGTTGCCCCTACGTAGTCGATGTTTCCTTTAATTCGTTTCCCGTCGGGAAATGACAGGCAGATCCCCAGCAAAACTATAATGGCGACTGGCAAATTCAACCAAAATACCCATTGCCAGTCCAGAAACTTAGTCACCATTCCACCCCACACTGGTCCTACTACTGCTCCCATCTCCGCGGCAGCGCCTATTAGTCCCATCGCCATAGCTCTTTTTCCTGTTGGATATATGTCTGCAACCATGGCTATTGAAACAGGGACTAAAGCTCCTGCACCGATGGATTGAATTATTCTGGTTACTACAACCCATTCAACTGTTGTTGTTGCGTTGACAATGTAATCGAGGGGACCATGAAAATATGAATTTCGTAAGGTTTCTGAGTCTGTGAGCCAGTACATTGATGCTGTCATTGCGGTTCCAACTGATCCGAACATAAAAATTAGCATTCCCATGATGTAGATGTTACGTCTGCCAAATATGTCAGATAGCCTACCCATGACAGGCATTACAGCAACATAGCCGAGTAAGTATCCTGTGATTGTCCAGGAGACTTGATTTAATTCTGTCACGCCGACGTTAAGGTCCGTCATCATTCTGGGAATAATTGTGACCACCACAGTTTGGTCGTCGGCAGCGAAGAACACACCGGCTATTATTGCGATCATGGCCAGGTGCTGAGACTTCCTAGTTTTTGTTGATACGTTCAAATGCTATTTGATTTCCGGAGTTACTATCTCCAGAACCTCATCATATCTGGATATCTCTAAAACTCTAATTATGTTATCTGGATCAGTTTCACTGATTTTTCCTACTATTTCGGCTCTTTTAATCACGAATGAGCCACTGTCTATCCAGACAGTTAAATCTACCTGTTCATTTACAGTGTCCTGGAAAATATAGTCGAATGATGTTGTAGATATTTTCCCTTCAATTTTGAAAAATCCATCTTCGTCGGAAAGTAAGTCGGGTTCAGTTACTCCCTCAAGAATGGATGAAATCATCCTGTCAGGATCTAGGAAATCAAATGGATTGGTGCCTTTGGGTATGACTTGCCATTTTTGAGTTAGTGGATCTCTCAGATATGTTGAGTCCCTTGTTTTTACGATACCAGCCGACACAGGGATATTGCCGAAGAGAAGGTCACTTTCTAGAGATATCCCGTTGTCTCGGCTTACTGAACCCCATGCATTCACTAGAGTTAGGGATTGATCTATTTTCGAACCATTTCCCATTCGGTGGGATAGGCGGAATTTATAACTTTTTACCGATGACATTGATTTCTGAGTGTCTTTCAAGACATCGGTCGGACTCACGATCGGTGTGGGTATCGATAAGGATTCTTTATCTTTGGAGCAAGAAGTGGACAAACCTACAGCGAACACAATGAGTAATATTAGGAGGAGTATATGGGGAATATTCATTGGGATCGGCATATACATATGTTAGGTATTCCTGTAAATAAAAAAAGCCCTGCTTTCTTAGCAGGGCTTTTTTTATTTACACCTGTGATCTCTTAATCTAGAGATCCATCTATTGTCTTCTATTCTTGGTAATTAGAAGGCCGCCGACTCCCACAAATGCTAGTCCAATTAACATAGAAACTTGCATGATGGAGGCTAAAATCCTTTCACCCACACTCGGAAGTCCAAGATCAAGAATGTGTGTTGTAGCCTCAGGTTCTTCCACTACTTCCTCTGTTGTTTCAGCTGCAGGAAGGGGGCTTGCTGTAAGAGAAAAGTTTGCCATGTCTCGAGCGGCTGCATATGCCTGAGTTCCTCCACCTTCTCCTGCACCAGTAGATGTAATCTCTGGCAGATCAGGATCGGATGTGTCGGTTACCACATCACCAATACCTCCGCTATTATCAAAGTCGTAACCGTTTCTCGCGGCATTTAAATTATTAACGACTGAGTCAACAAATATTTTCTGGACTGCTACTGAGCTATTCGTTGTTACGTCGTCGGTTGCGGTGGCGCTAGCGGCGTTAGCCCACGACTTGATGTTGGCTGACATTTCGCTGACCTTATTCGCTGATGCACCAATTCCGGCTTCATCGGGAGCAGCTGCTACAGCCGCCTTAGCTCGGGCATCCATGGAGTCTGCAAAAGCATTGATACCCGCTATGTTGACGAAAGCTGTCGCCATCTTTTCGTCTATAGTGGCTTTGTCGGATGCTGATTGGGCTTCCTTAGCTGCTGATATAGCCGCATCAAGTTCCCTATTCAGAGCGGCGCCATCTGCTATCGCAGCACTGATCTCTGCAGTGGCTGAGCTAGCTAGAGCGTCGCTATAGGCTATTAGCCCATCAGATCCAGAAATAGTGATCCTACTGTAGGCCGATAGCAAGTCGGATCCGTCATAGCCATCGGAGTTATTATCAAAAATTATGTTAAGCGTTCCAGTGGATTGTGTGACGCCTTGTATAACAGGCAGTACGACATCCGCACTTCCTATGCTGAGCGACTCTACATCGTTTGAAGATACCAATGCTGCAGTATAAGTTCCAGGGCTTATCCCAGAGAGTGCTATAACAACAGAGTCACCGACCGCTTGATCGTCCTCAATGGATGCTGTTCCAACTGAAGGGGGCTCCGCTGCCTGAAAAACTAAAGCTGGCGACAACACCGTGACCACAAGAATGGCTAAAATTGCTACTATTTT